>JADHED010000012.1_pt1 | contig 249427 bp, 214 predicted proteins | sample 8952041 | NCBI WGS metagenome assembly JADHED01 (sample SAMN16124423, study PRJNA663239) | bioreactor sludge metagenome | isolation source: sludge (control) | place: India:Bengaluru | collected 2018-09-08
AAGATCAGTCGTCTTGTCGGTCTATCCGATTGCGTTTATGAGTTGAATCCGTGCAATAGAAAGGAACGGGGTTTACATTGTTGGCGCAATGAGCATCCTCGCACGGTTCATATTGCTTTTGTTGGTGGCGATGTCATGGGCCACGGCCCGTGCGCAGAACCTCGTGGTGAATGGATCGTTCGAAGAGTACACCGAATGCCCCCCCTCTTTTGGCTACTGGGCTAGTGTGGAGGGTTGGACCAGTCCCTATACGCAGTCTGCGGACTATTTCAATGCTTGTGCGACCAACATAGCCTGTAGTGTACCGCTCAATGATCTGGGATTTCAGCATGCAGCGCATGGCCGGGCTTACATGGGGATTGTTACTGCATATGTAGAGGGGGGAGGGTATCACCGGGAGGTGATTGCTACTCAGTTGACCGAGCCGTTGCAACCTGGTGTTCCTGTGTATTGCTCTTTCAAGGTATCGCCAGGTGGTTTTGGCGTGAATCCAGTCAATTCTGTCAAATGGGCGGCTAAAGGTCCGGGTATGAATTTCTTTTCGCAGCTTCCGCAGACGAGCCAGCCGTGGCTATTCAGCGAATGGACCACTTACCTGTTCCCTAACAGCGCGGTAGTCGACATGCCGGGAGTGCTGAATGACACATCTGTTTGGGTGAACATAAGTGCTTCCTTCGTCCCTGATTCGGCATACGAATGGCTTGCGATCATGAATTTTTATGAGAACAACCTAAGCATGCCGGAATTATTGGATATCAATGCAATATGGGATGTGGCATATGCCTTCATTGATGATGTCTGTGTGTCATACGACCCCACATATTGTGACATGGCCATGGGTGTTCATAGTCAAGCCCCATGTGATGTGCGCGTCTCGCCGAATCCCTTTACTGATGCTCTTTCCCTGACCTGTGAGGTGGCAGGTATCTGCCCGAATCGGGGGACATTAATCGATCTTCAGGGGCGTATCTGTTGGAGCGAGACGTGGCCAGTTGGCCACGGTACTTGGAACATTGGGCTGGATGAACTGCCTCCAGCCATGTATATCCTTGCTTTAGATCTTTCGGATGGTACACGAAAGAGCATGCGTGTGGTACGATCCCCAAACCTGTAAACCCAGTCGAGCCATGAGAACGATGAGCACAAAGAGGTACTTTGGTTTGGTACTTTCGGTTGATAACTTCATGCAGCGATAACAGCGCCGTTCTGCGACACCCACAGCCCGTCGTTCTGGTGGTACGACCATGGCACCGCTGTATCGGTCCAGCCCCACGTCCACGGGTTCCATGTTCTGGAAATGGAAGGCGCGGTGCCCGCCATCGGCCCAGATGCGCCCGATGTGGTTGGCATCGCGGAACATCCACCAAGACTGCTCACGCACCGCTGCCACATCGGTGCGGAAGGTGCATAGGTGCGTCAGCGATAGCACCTCGGTTCAAGCACCCACACGACACACCCCAAGTAATCCCCACTAGGCGCTTGCACCAAACAGGATCTGTTCAAGAATGGATCACCAAGCCTATCACTCACGCCCCTTGCCCCCACCAGTCGCCGCGCTCATCCCTTGCAGGTCGCGGTCGAACAGGTAGAGGCCACCCTTGTCGTTACCGATCAGGTTCAACTTGTCGATCAGCGTACGGGCCAGCGCCTCCTCTTCGATCTGCTCGCTCACGTACCACTGCATGAAGTTGTGCGTGGTGTAGTCCTTCTCCTTCAGGCAGGTGTCCACCACGCCGTTGATCTCGTCGGTCACCTTGGTCTCGTGGTGCAGCAGGGCTTGGAAGATGTCGGTGATGGACTTGAAGTTCGTACCCGGCTGCTTCAGCGCGGGGATCACGGCCTTGCCGCCGCGTTCGTTGATGAACTTCACCAGCTTGAGCATGTGTACGCGCTCCTCGTCGCTGTGCTTATACAGGAACGCCGCCGTGCCACTGAGACCTTGGTTCTCGGCCCATGAGGCCATGGCGAGGTAGGCTTGGCTGCTGGCGGCCTCGATGGCCACCTGTCCGTTCAGGGCTGTTTCGATCTTCTTGCTGAGCATGGTATGGAGCGTGAGGCTGTTCTGTGGTTGATGAAGCAAATGTAAGAGCCTGTTCAGGCTCTACGCGCCTGTCCGGCGAGCCTACCGCTTATTGAAATTGTTCATCGCGCTCTCCACGCCGAGCAGCCCGAACTGCAACACGGCTTTTCCGGCGATCTCGATGCGTTCGGATAAGGTCTTCCGTTCATCCTCGTTCCAAGCGCCCAAGACGTACTCACTTTGCCGACCACGGGCGAAATCGCTGCCGATGCCGAAACGCAGCCGGGGGAACGCCTCGGAGCCGAGGAGCTGGATGATGCTCGTGAGGCCGTTGTGCCCGCCCGCGCCACCGGCGGGCTTGATGCGGATGGCGCCGAAGGGCAGCGCAAGGTCATCGGTTATGACCAGCACGCGCTCGGCGGAAATGTTCTCCTGATCCATCCAGTAGCGCACGGCCTTGCCACTGAGGTTCATGAAGGTGCTTGGTTTGATGAGGATGAACGTGCGCCCCTTGTGCCGCATCTCGGCATGGTCGCCGTAGCGGGCGGGGCTGAAGCGCACATCGGCGAGCCGGGCCAAGTGGTCCAGCACTTGGAAGCCGATGTTGTGGCGTGTGTCCGCGTATTCCGGGCCGGGGTTGCCCAAGCCGATGATCAGGTACTTCATGGTCTACGAGTGCGAGGGAGCAAGAGTGCGAGAGTGCCACCGCACCACCCTCGCACTCTTGCACGGTATCCATCATTCGGTGCAAAAGAACGAGGCCCCCGCGCAATGCGGAGGCCCCGGTGCATGTATTGTCAGGCCGAGCCTGTCGAGGCCTACTTCTTCGCGGCGGGCTTGGCTTCGGCCTTCTTCGCGGCGGCGGGTGCGGCACCAGCGGCGGCTTCCTCCTCCTTCTTCTTGGCCATCTTCACGGCCACCACCACATCGCTTTCCTTCTCCAGCACGGTGAGGCCGTCGAACTTGAGGTCGCTCACTTGGATGGCCTTGTTCACGTCGAGGTCGGCCACGTCCAGCTCAAGGTATCCGGGCAGCTTGGCGGGCAGGCCGCTCACGCGCACCTTGCGCATGGTGTGGGCCAGCTTGCCGCCCTTGCGCACACCGATGGGCTGGCCCTTCAGGCGCAGGGTGAGCTTCGCGATGGCCGCTTCGTTCTCCTTCAGTTCCACGAAATCCACGTGCAGCACCTCGTCGGTGGTGGGGTGGAACTGTTTCTCCTGCACCATGGCCAGCACCTTGCGGCCCTCGATCTCGATCTCGGCGCCGTTCAGCTCGGGGGTGAAGATCAGTTTCTTGAGCGCGGCTCCGTCCACGCTGAAGTGGAGGGTGCTTTCGCCGCCGTAGAGCACGCAGGGCACCTGCTTGGTGCGGCGCAGTTGGGCGGCGTACTTGGTGCCGAGGTTGGTGCGGGGGGTTCCGCTGAGGGCGATCGTGTTCATGGCCGGTTTGTTATGCTACGATGAAATGGCTGCTGATGCTCTCGTGGCTCTGTACGCGCTTGATCACGTCGCCGAAAAGGCCCGCCACGGTGAGCTGTTTGATCTTCGTTGTCGCCTTGGCCTTGTCGGCGTTCAGCGGAATGGTGTCCGAAACGATGAGTTCGGTGAGGGCGCTGCGCTCGATGCGCTCGTACGCCTCGCCACTGAGGACGGCATGGGTGCATACGGCGCGCACGCTGATGGCGCCCTGCTGCATCATCATGTCGGCGGCCTTGGTGAGCGTGCCTGCGGTGTCGCACATATCGTCCACCAGCACCACGTTCTTGTCCTTCACGTCGCCGATCACCGTCATGCTGTCGATCTGGTTGGCCACTTTGCGCTGCTTGTAGCAGATGGCCATGTCGCAGCCGAGGTGCTTGGCGTAGGCGTTGGCGCGCTTGGTGCCGCCGGTGTCGGGGGCTGCCATCACCAAGTTGGACAGGTTGAGTTCCTTGATATAGGGCAGGAAGATGCTGCTGGCGAATAGGTGGTCCACCGGCACCTCGAAGAAGCCTTGGATCTGATCGGCATGGAGGTCCATGGTCATGATCCGGTCCACGCCCGCTGCGGTGAGCATATTGGCCACCAGCTTGGCGCCGATGGAGACGCGGGGCTTGTCCTTGCGGTCCTGCCGGGCGAAGCCGAAGTAGGGCATCACCGCCACGATGCGCTTGGCACTGGCCCGCTTGGCGGCATCCACCATCAGCAGCAGCTCGAAGAGGTTGTCGCTGGGCGGGAAGGTGCTCTGCACGATGAAGACGAGCTCACCGCGCACGGTCTCCTCGAAACTGGGCTGGAACTCACCGTCGCTGAAGCGGCTCACCGTGACCTCGCCCAAGCGCTCGCCGTTGCTGGCCGCGATCTTCTCGGCCAGATACCGGGTGGCGGTACCGCTGAAGATCTTGGCGCTTTCCTGCATGGCGAGGGGGAACTCCCGAAAAGGGCTGCAAATGTAGTGATCTTCCGCAGGTTATCAACACCTGTTGGTGGGTGTGTTCTCCACATGAGTATCAACGAGATACTAACAGGGCGCTTCTACCTTTAGGCCGTCGGCCCATGCCCGACCTATGACCCCACCTTGAGCCGCCGCGCCTCCCAACCCGACCCCTTCATCCAGCACGTACTTGCCGCCATCCGTTCCGCAGGACACGCCGGGGTGACCAGCCAACAACTCGCTTTGCAGCTGGGTATCAGAGAGAAAAGCCAGCGGTACCGGGTCTTTGACGCCATCGATGCCTTGTTGGATGAGGGGCGCATCGAAAGCGGAAAAAAGGGACGTTACACCCTTACCGGAGGAAAAGACACCGCAGAAGGACAGATCGATATCATCTCCACCGGCGCGGGCTATGTGCGGTTAGGCGGAGGTGAAGCCGATGTCTACGTGCAGCAACGCGATATTGGTACCGCGCTCCACGGAGATACGGTGGCCATCAAGCTGATCGGGGGGCGGGGGTCCAGGGTCGAGGGACGGGTGGTCAACGTGCTGAAGCGCAGGCGGTCGGAATTCGTGGGTACCATCCACAAGCACCAAGGCCGCATGATCCTGGTGACCGACGACCAGCGGGTCCAGCGCCCATTCGTGATCCCCGCGACGGGAGAGAATGGTGCCGTTGAGGGGGATAAGGCGATCATTGAACTGGGTGAATGGAAGGATGCACGGGACGAGCCCAGGGGAAAGGTCCTCCGCGTTCTGGGCAAGGCCGGAGTGCACCAGGTGGAGATGCACGCGATCCTCGCGGAGTTCGGACTACCGCTGGAGTTCCCGGATAGCGTGCTGCGAGCGGCCGTTGAGATCCGCAACGGCGCCACGGAAGAGGAGATCGCCCGGCGCCGTGATGTCCGCGAAACACCAACCATCACCATCGACCCGGACGACGCCAAAGACCTGGACGATGCCCTGAGCGTACGCAAGCTGGAGAACGGCCATTGGGAGGTCGGCGTCCACATCGCCGACGTGAGCCATTATGTGACCCCCGGCAGCGTACTGGACATGGAAGCCGCCAGCCGGGCCACCAGCGTGTACCTCGTGGATCGTGTGGTGCCCATGCTACCGGAGAAACTCAGCAATGATCTCTGCTCGCTTCATGCGGACACGGACAAGCTGAGCTTCAGCGCCATCTTCGAGTTGGACGACCAGGCCAACATCAAGGACGAGTGGTTCGGCCAGACGGTGATGCGCTCCCGCCGTCGCTTCGCGTACCAAGAAGCACAAGCCATCATCGATGGCCAGGGTGAGGGTCCGTACAAGGAGGAAGTGCTGCTGCTGCATCGCTTGGCGCAGATCCTCCGAAAAGAGCGCATCGCGCGGGGAGCACTGGAGATCGGTGGCAACGAGGTGAAGTTCAAACTGGACGCGGACGGAAAACCCCTCGGCGTGTACGAAAAGGTCATGGGCCCTGCGAACTGGCTCATCGAAGAGTTCATGCTGTTGGCGAATAAGCGAGTGGCCACCTGGGTGAACAAGCGTCCCAAAGGCAAGGAAGGCCAACACCAACGCGGGGTTCGTCCGTTCGTATACCGCATCCACGACCAGCCGGATCCGGAGAAGATCGATCAGCTACGCGCCCTGGCGAAGAGTTTCGGTTTCACCTTGCGCCACGCCGATGTGAACGACCTGCCACATGCCATCAACGACCTGTTGAACGACGTGAAGGGCACCGAGGAGGAGAACATCATCAAACAGGTGGCCATCCGCAGCATGGCGAAGGCCATCTACAGCACGGAGAACATCGGCCACTACGGACTGGCCTTTGAGCATTACACGCACTTCACCTCCCCCATCCGCCGCTACCCCGACCTGCTGGTACATCGTGCCATGGCGCACTACCTGGCCGGTGGCGATCCGCTGAACCGCGATGAGCTGGAACTGAGCTGCAGCCATAGCTCGCGTATGGAGAAGCAGGCCAGCGATGCGGAGCGCGCGAGTATCAAATACAAGCAAGCCGAGTACCTGCTCGCGCGTATCGGGCAGACTTTCACGGGCATCATCAGCGGTCTGACCACATGGGGTGTGTATGTTGAACTGAAGGAGAACAAGTGCGAAGGCCTCATCGGCCTGCGCGACATCCCTGGAGACATCTTCAAGTTCGAGAAGGACCGGTACATGGTCGTTGGCCAGCGCACCGGTCGCAAATTCCGCTTAGGTGATGAGCTCGAGGTGATGATCAAGGCGGTGGATATGGACCGGCGCGTGGTGGACTTCAGCTTGGCGGGCGAGTCCAGCCCACAGGTGACCACATCGGGCAAGTTCGAACGGCGTTCCATAGCGCCTCGTAAGGCCACCACCAAGGGGAAGAAGCCGAAACACGCCCCCAAGCCCAAGAAGGGGAAGAAACGCCGTTAAACGAGGTTCAGGCGCTTCGCCAGATCATCCTTGTAACTACCCCCGATCGGGATCACCTTCTTGTCGTTCTCCAGGATCAGATTGGGCTGTTCGATGGCCACGATCTTGTCCAGGCGCACAATGAAGCTGCGGTGCACTCGGATGAAGTCCGCCTCGGGCAACTTGGCCTCGATATCCTTCATGGTGCTGTGCACCGTGTAGCGCGTGTTGAGGGTGTTGATCACCACGTAATCCTTCAGCGCCTCGATGAAATAGATGTCGCTGGTCTTGAGCTTCACCAAACGGCTGTTGCTCTTCACGAACATGATGTCGCGCCCACCGGCAGCCTCCTTGTTCTCCACCAGGGAATAGAGCAGGTCGCGCTCTTTCAGCACCTCCGTCTCCTTCTTGTGCTTGTACAGCGCCATCTCGATCGACGTATGGATATCGATCTCCTTGAAGGGCTTGATGATGTAACCGTACGGCTGGGTCACCTTCGCCTTGGCAAGGGTGCTCTCATCGGCATACGCCGTTAGGAAGATCACGGGGATGTTGGTCTCCTTGCGGATGGCGTCGGCCGCTTCGATACCGTTCATCTCCCCTTTGAGCATGATGTCCATGAGGATGATGTCCGGCCGGTGCTCCAGCGCAAGGCTGACGGCACTTTCGCCGTTATTGGCGGCACCCACCACATTGTACCCGAGTTTCTTCAGGCTGTGCTGGATATCCTTGCTTACGATGCTCTCATCCTCAACTACGAGGACATTCGTTTGCGCCATGATCTATCGATAACGTTCAAAAGTAAGCAAATACGACACGCCTGGGCCAGTTTTCACATCGAGCTTACCATCAAGTTGCTCCACCAGGGTGTGGACCAGTTCCAAGCCCAGGTTGCCATCCTTATCCGTGTGGAATCCTTCGGGTAGACCAGCTCCATCATCGGCAATGGTTATGGACACCTGGTTGCCCACAAGGTTCGATCCAATGTGTACTTTTCCTGCTCTTCCGTTCGGGAAGGCATGTTTGAACGCGTTACTGATCAGTTCGTTGAGGATCAATCCACAGGGTATGGCCTGGTCGAGCACCAGTTCCACACGTTTGAGGTCGCGTTCCAACTGGATGTTCCCGGTCAAACTATAGCTCATCACCAGGTTCCGGCTCAGCCCGTCGATGTAGGTGGCCAGGTCGATGGAGCTGAAATCCTTGTTCTGGTAGAGGCTTTCGTGGATGAACGACATGCTCCGAATGCGATCCCTACTCACACGCAGGAGCTCAAGGATCCGTTCATCACCGTCCACGTGGGCGGTCTGGAGGCTTAGGATGCTGCTGATCACCTGCAGGTTATTCTTCACGCGGTGATGGACCTCCTTGAGCAGCACTTCCTTCTCGCTCAGGCTCTGTCTTAGTTTGATCTCGGCTTCCTTCCGGTCGGTGATCCCATAGGCCATGCAGGAGATCTCCTGCACCCCATCCGCCCCGGCAATGGGGTTCAGGAAACAATCCACCCACATGGCGCGGTCCTCGTCGCCCCGCAGCTCCACTTCGAACTGCTGGGGGGTTCCATTCCGGGCCGCGATGAACTTGGCGATGGCTGGTTCCGCGGCGCCATCGGCCACGTGTGCCCGCATGAAGCCCACGAAATCGTCCCCCTCGCTGAACTGGATCCCGAGCCGATGTTCGGAGGTGCGCTGAAAGTGCCCATTGAACGATGTGATCCTGTGGTCCCGGTCCAGGGTCCAGATCATCACGTTCGCGGCATTCTCGAAGATGGCCTTGATGCGCGCCGCCTGTTGCTGAACCAGGTCTTCGGCCAGCTTCTGTTCTGTGATCTCATGCCCAACGCCGAACACTTCCGTTACCGACCCATCAGGCCCGAACACCGGACTCAGGAAGATCTCATTACAGACCCTGTTCCCCCGCTGGTCGAGGCGGTCCGTTTCAAAGCGGATCGCTTTGCCGGCGAGCGCATATGCGTATTTCTCCTCCCAGAAACGGTGGTAATCCAACGGTGCGAAAAGGCCACGCGGTCGATCGGGGTCCAGGTTGATCTCCGGGCGCTTTCCATGCAACCGTTCGATCATATCACCATAACCTCGATTATAGGAGGTCAGTTTGATGGCCGGGTCCACCGTCCAGAACATATGTTCACTACTCTCGAATAGCGCACGCAGCTTGGCTTCATGGGCCTTCACCTTTGCCCGTTCCGCATCCACGTAGGTCATGTCCGTGAGGATGCTTCTGGTGGCCAGGGGTTTGCCTTCCACGCTGCGCAGGTTCGTGGTGCCTTCCACATGCACTTCCTGTCCTTGTTTGCCAATGAAAACGGTCTTGATCCGCTCCACCGGTTCGCCGGCGAAGACACGTGCATGGCGTTCCAGGAAGGATGTCGCATGAATGGGATGCAGAACGTCCGATAATCGCAATTGCTCGATCTCGCGATCTGAATAGCCAAGCGCCCTCTTCCAAGCGTTGTTCACATACTCGAACCGGCCATTCTGATCCACGCTTTGGATCAGGTCGGTGGCATTCTCGAACAGATCCCGATAGCGTTCCTCGCTGGCGCGCAAGGCCTCTTGATCGCGCTTCATGCGCGTGATATCCCGAGAAACGCCCATGGCCCCTAAGTATTCACCGTCTTCGGCGAACATGCGCGAAGCAGCCAGGAATGTGGTGAACACCTCTCCATCCTTGGTGATGTTCCGGATCTCACCGGTGAACGCTCCATAAGCGTTCAGCTCTTGTTGAATGCGAGCGAACTCCGTTGGGTCCACATATAGTTTGTTGGTACTGGACCCCATCACCTCATTGAGCTCATACCCGAATCGCATCTGTGCGGCCGGGTTGAATTCCGTGATCCTGCCCTGAGGATCGGCCGCCATGATCATATCCAACGAGCTTTCGACCAGACTACGTGCGAACTGCCGCGAACGTCGTAGCGCTTCCTGGGTGCGCCGGTGCTCGGTGATCTCCTGCCGCAATACCTGGTTGACCTCTTCGGCCAGCTGCACCCGTAGGCGTTCGCGGATCAGATTCTGTCGAACCTGTTCATCCTGCATGGTGATCTGGATCGCCGAAGCACCTTCGAACAAAGCATCCTCAGCGAACAAGCCCACATCCTTGCATGGGTCATTGGCCAGTTTGACCACCAATGGCCCCGATGATTGTTCGCGTCCACGGTTCTGAAGAAGACCAAGAATGGCGGCTTGATCATCCTCATGGAACAAGGTCTGCACCTGCTCACCGATGAGCACTTGCCCAGTGAGCGCTTGAGCCGCAGGATTCGCATAATAGACCGATCCATCCCGCACCACGAGCACCCCATCGCGCATGTGTTCCACCAGGCTTCGATAGCTTGAGGTGAGCGAGGCTTGTTCCACTTCCGCTTGTTTGATCGCGGTGATATCGATCAACGTGCCTTGTATGGTCGTGGTGCCATCTTCCTCCTCATCCAGATAGACATTCTCCAATACCTCCACAGGCCGACCATTCCGATGCTTGAGCGTGAGCTCGAAATTCAACAGTCGTTCATGCTCGACCACAGCGGTCAAGAACCGTTCGCGCTCTGCTGGCGAGAAGTACATCTCGGCAACGGAGCACTTCATCAATTCATCGCGATCCGCATAACCAAGGATGCGAACCAATGCTTCATTGCATTCCAGGAAACGACCATCCATGGTGACGCGATAAACCCCAGCTGGATTCCTGTTCACCAACTGTTCATATCGTCGCTCCAGTTCCGCGTACGTGTATTCCTTGGACTTCTTCTGCTCCGAGGATCGCGAAGCCTCTGTGCCTGCCATGGCACGAACTTACAGCAGTACCGCGTCTCGATCAAGGAGTAACCTCCTCAAAATGATATGGAGCCGGGATCCGTTCCCCATTGATCTTGACCTCCGCACCATCCTTGAACCTCACCGTGGTCAGAAGAACACCGTCTTCATCATACCAGTTGAAATCCCCTTGCTCCAAGCCCATGGTGTATCGCCCTTCAAGCAACAGTTGGCCATTGGCATGGTACCACTTCTGTTTACCGTTGAGCTCACCGTTCACGAAGGCACCTACGAAGTTCTTCTTTCCATTGTCATAGGTATACACCCAATCACCATCCTTCAAGCCGTCCGTATACTTCCCTACTTCCTGATGATCACCGACTTTATAGAACCACTTCCCATCCTTTGATCCATCGATGTACTCGCCTTGCACGATGATATTCCCTTCCTCATCATACTCCACCGATGCACCGTCCTCCTTCCCCTTTCGATAAAGCTCTTCCCGATGCTTCGTTCCATTCTCATGGAACCAGATCCAGGTTCCTTGCGGTAGACCGTTCTGATACTTGCCTTGCTGCTCCACGGCACCATTGCGATGGTAGAACGTCCAATCACCCTCCTTGCGCCCCCCTTTATAACCACCGGAAGCCCGCTTCTCTCCCGAGGCATAGTATTCGGTCCAATCGCCTTCCATGGCACCCACATCATTCACCGAACCTTCACTGATCAATTGGTCACCGGCATAGATATGCGCCGTGGTCGGCTCACCTCGTTCATTGAATTGTCGAAAAAGCCCCTCTTTCTTGCCCGCTCGTGAATAGCTCCCTAGTGACGCCACTTTGCCGTTCGTATGGTACGTGCGTTTGATATCCAACATCTGAGCTTGGGTCGCTTGTTCGTCCCGCACACCATTGTCGAACTTCACCATATCCTTCAACCCCCCCTGCTGGTCATATTCCTTGAATACGCCTTGCTTTTCACCATCCACGAACACCCCTTCCCATTTCACCTTTCCATTGGGATGGAATTCCTTCCAGGGTCCTTGCTTTAGCCCCATCGGATCAATATGGTTGATATCCTCTCGTTTCCGCAGTAGTCCCGCTCCGTACTGAAGTATCGCCACCAACCTACCGTCCTCTCCGTATTCATACCCACGGCCTTCCTCCTTCCCCTCCTTGAATGGTATCTCTTTCTGAACCAGACCATTAGGGTGTTTATAGCGCGCCATGCCCTCCCGTCTATCATCCACGAACATCTCCTCGCTGATCATCACCCCCATGGTATCGTACTTCAATACTGGTCCATTCTTCTTATCTGCCATATAGGTGACCGTACTGACCAAGCGCTCCTTCTCATCATAGAACTTCCAAACCCCTTCCAGAAGTAGATCCCTGCGATCCCCTTCACTACGCAGTGAACCATTTTCGAAATAGGTCCTCCAACGCCCTTCTGGCTTCCCATTCACCAGCATACCCTCACTGGCCACCATACCATTGGCATGATAATAACGCTGCAAGCTGTCGACCTGTGCCGCAAGCACCAAGGACAGGAGCATTCCAACAACCACCACACTCATTCTCAACCAACTCTTCATGTATTCTCTTTATTCTTTAAGAATTGATGATGATATAGTATGGTCGGTTGGATCTGTTGATGATCGATCCGCGAGGGACTTGCATGTTCCGATTATCAAAATTAAAGCACGGTGGATCAACGATCATGTTTCGGAACGAGGAACGGAGTTCTTTAGCTATCAGGGTGTTGGTTAGGGATATCAACGATCGTTGATCCGATGGTTTGAGGAGGTTGGTTGAAAACACAGAGATCATTTGGAGGGTTCTGATCGTGGGATCGTAGTGCAGATCGATCGACAACCTTATTTGTGGAAATGCTTGTTCTTGTTAAGGGGGCGAGGGTTATCCACAAGGCCGAAAAGTTATTGTTCGTTGTTCACCGTATTCAGCAGAATCCCACGATCCGATCGTCAGATCCATCCTGGGTATCTTTGTTTCAATAAACGACCCTGACATGCACATCCTGATCGGCAGTGACCATGCTGGCTTCGACTTGAAGCACCAGTTGAAGGATCATATCCGGAGCCTGGGGCATATCGTAACGGATAAGGGTACACACGTACAGGATAGTGTGGATTATCCGGATCATGCCCATGCTGTGGCTCAGGGAGTACTGGCAGAACCTGGAGCACTGGGCATATTGATCTGTGGAAGCGGTAATGGAGTGAATATCAGTGCGAATAAGCACAGAGGGATCCGATCCGCCTTGGCATGGACACCAGATATCGCCACGTTGGCCAGGAACCATAATGATGCGAACGTATTGGCACTACCAGCACGGTTCATCAGTACTGCGGAGGCGATCGCCATTGTGGAAGCATTCCTTGCTGGGTCTTTTGAAGGGGGCCGACATCAGCGACGTGTGGAAAAGATCGAATTGGCCCGATCATGAGATCATTTCGTAGGATCTGTGTGTGGATCGGGGTAGTTGGGGTACATGTGCTTCATGCACAGGTTGATAGCCTGGCACTGCGGTATGCGGCTTCGATCACGGAAGAGGACCTGGCCAGGCATCTGTTCATCATCGCAAGTGACGCGTATTTGGGAAGGGATACAGGCAAGGAAGGGCAGAAAATGGCTGCTTCTTACCTGAAAGAACAGTTCATCCAAGCCGGGATCTCCCCGGTGCCTGCTGCGGGGATCGTGGACGGATATTTCCAGCCTTTCGAGGTGGTGGAAATGAGGTCAGGAACGATCGCACTAACCCATGGTGAACGAAAGTACCAGTACGGGAAGCAGATCGTCTATACCGAAGAGCATCTGACCCAGGATAGGGCGGTGGCTGAATTGATATTCATTCCAGAAAGGATCCATCTACCTGATGATCAGTTAGTTGGTAAAGTAGTGCTGATGTATCCCGAAGCTCCTGTCGGCAGTGGTTCAGGCATGTGGTCGGGTATACGGAAGCGTTTGGATGTGTTGCGTGCATCGGGAGTATCCATGATCCTGGTGTGTGTGGATGACCTGGCCGGGCTGATGTCGAAAATGCATGTGACGGATACGCATATGCGTTTAGTGGAGCATGAAAAGAGGCAAGAGAAGGAGGTTCGGCCAGCCCAAGTGATCCTCGTGGAACGAACAGCTTTGGAAGAGATCATTGGAGGGCGTCCATTCGCTCGAGCGGTCCGCAAGGGTAAGATCCAGCGATTGCCGGTCTCGCTGAACGTGGAAGTAACATCCGGCGACCAGCTCTTGACCACGGAGAATGTGTTGGCCTATATCGCTGGTTCGGACAAGAGCGATGAGCTCGTGGTGCTAACGGCGCATTATGATCACGTTGGGGTCAAGGATGGTGTGGTCTATAATGGGGCTGATGATGATGGCTCGGGAACGGTGGCCATGATCGAGATCGCTGAGGCGTTCGCACAGGCTAAAGCCGCAGGCCATGGTCCTAGACGTAGTGTTTTGGTGATGGCGGTGAGTGGCGAAGAGAAAGGGTTGTTGGGTTCGCGGTATTATTCCGAGCATCCGGTCTTCCCTTTGTCGAACACCGTGGCCGACCTGAACATCGACATGATCGGTCGCCGGGATAGCGCGCACCAGGCATCAGCACCGTATGTTCATGTGATCGGCAGCGACCGCCTGAGCAGTGGGCTTCATGAGGCCAACGAACGGGCGAACAAGACCTACACCAAGCTGGACCTCGATTACACGTTCAACGCAGAGCATGATCCCAACCGCTTCTACTATCGGAGCGACCACTACAACTTCGCTCGAAAAGGGATACCCAGTCTATTCTATTTCAGTGGTATACATGAAGATTATCACCAACCCGGCGACGACGCGGAAAAGATCGATCTCGACCTGCTGCATCAACGCACGTTGCTGGCCTTTCACACGGCATGGATCCTCGCGAACCAAGAAAGAAGGATCGAAGTGGATAAGCCAGTCAAACCCTGATCATTCGGGACGGGACGGGTACGACACAGGCACGGGTTCGGCCAATAGCCTCTCAATGAAGGCGCGTAGTTCATTGATATAGGCCACATGATGCTGACCAGTGCTTGGCCCATAGAAACCCGTACGGATCCTTCTTACCTGGCCATTGCGTCCAATGAAGACACACGTTGGATAGCTCAGGATGTGGTTCAGGAAGGGTAGTTTTTCGGCAGCCTGTTGTTTGGAGGCCATGCCGGCGTAAACGATGGGGTACTTCACCCCTAATTCCTTCCTGAATCGCTTTAGGCCATCGATGGCCTTTTGGGGATCCGCGTATTTCTCAAAGGCTATGGCGATCACTTCGAGCCCGCGTTCAGCATAGGTATCGTAGAAGGACTTCAGGGCCACGGTCTCGTCCACGCAATTCGCACACCAACTGCCCATTACCTGCAGCACCAGCACTTTGCCCCTGAACCGTTCATCGTGCGGTGAAACGGGATCACCCTCGAGGTCTGGGAACTTGAAATCAGCCACGGTATGGCCCTCCCTCATGAAGGTTAGACTATCCGGATGGCGCAGCTCGTAGGATGTGTTTCTATATGCGACCCACGGTTCCTGCCAGTGATCACCGCTCCAGAACCGGCCAACCATGCTATCGGCATGGAGCCGGGCAGCGAAGAGGAAGGCATGCGATCCATCGAACGAGGAGAGCTGCATGGAGTCCTGGTGCACCACCCCCTCCAGAAATCGATGATCGCCTGTTTCTGTGATGAACGTGCCCGTGATATGCCCCCCGGGGTGTTGATCGAACAGACCGATCGCCCCATAGGCATCCTTGGTTCCCTTGCTGAAGTGGGTTTCCCATTTGCCCGCGAATGCACCCCGGCCGTCGTGTTGCCCCGGAAATCGTTGTTCTACGCCGGCCATCGCCTTGAATGGTATCCGGTGATCCGGGCCCTTCAGGCGATGGTGCCAGAAACCCTCAATGGTGCTGTCATTCACAAGGATCCCTTTGAATTCGGAATCGAACAAGGGCATGCGAAGCATGAAGCTGTCCGCGTGAAATCGAACATCCCGGATCACGATCTCTTCTGCGGCGTTGCGGATCCGGGCCACCCAAGCGCTGTCGCTCCGTTGAAGCACCCACTCAAAAGGGAGCGTCCGGTCCAGCAGCTCAAGTTCTACGCGCCAAGTGCCGAGCCGTGGTTCGCGCTGGTCACCGGAACGGATGGAACAGCTCGCGATCGCGACGAGAGCGATGAGTGCCAAGAAGATCCGAGCAATTGGCATGCGCTAATGCGCGAAGATATCGGCCGTTGAGGGGTTGCTGGGTCGGGTCCGGTGAATCCCCCGCGAGGGTCACAGGTCGAACTTAATGCCTTGGGCAAGGGGCAGTTTCGTGCCGTAGTTGATCGTGTTGGTTTGGCGGCGCATGTACGCTTTCCATGCGTCGCTGCCACTTTCACGGCCACCACCGGTCTCCTTTTCTCCACCAAATGCGCCGCCGATCTCCGCTCCACTGGTACCGATATTCACGTTGGCGATACCACAGTCGCTTCCGGTGGCAGCCAGGAACTGCTCTGCCTCGCGGAGGTCAAGGGTCATCACCGCGCTACTCAAGCCTTGTTTTACACCGTTCTGGATGGCGATCGCTTCGTTGATGTCACCGGAATACTTGAGCAGGTAAAGGATCGGAGCAAAGGTCTCTTCCTGCACGATGGCCATATGGGGCTGTGCCTCAACGATCGCGGGGCGTACGTAGCAGCCGCTTTCGAATCCGGTGCCGGATGATCGACCGCCAGGAACGAGCAAGGTTCCACCCTGGTCTGCAGCTGCCTGCAAGGCCTTCTCATAGTTGGTAACGGCTTGTTGGTCGATCAACGGGCCAACGTGGTTGCGTTCATCCAGTGGGTCACCGATGCGTAACTGGCCGTATGCTCGCACCAGTTTGTCCTTGAATGCAGCATAGACCTTTTCGTGAATGATCAAACGACGGGTGGAGGTGCAACGCTGTCCAGCGGTGCCCACCGCACCGAACACGCAGCCGATCAGGGCCATGTCAAGGTCAGCCTTTTCGCTGATGATCACTGCGTTATTACCACCGAGTTCCAGCAAGGACCTTCCAAGCCGCTGTCCGACGGCCGCTCCTACAGCTTTGCCCATACGGGTGCTACCGGTGGCACTAATAAGAGGGATGCGCTCGTCGTGGCTAAGCCACTCCCCCACCTCACGCCCACCGTTGACCAATACGGATACACCTTCGGGCACCCCATTGCGTTTGAACACCTCGGAAATGATCCGTTGGCAGGCGATACTGCACAGGGGTGTTTTTTCACTTGGTTTCCAGATGCAGACATCGCCACAGATCCAAGCCAATGCGGTGTTCCAGCTCCATACCGCCACGGGGAAGTTGAAGGCCGTGATGATCCCGACCAACCCGATGGGGTGCCATTGTTCGTACATCCGGTGATCGGGCCGCTCACTGTGCATGGTCAAACCATGTAGTTGACGCGAAAGCCCTACGGCGAAGTCACAGATGTCGATCATTTCCTGCACCTCTCCGAGTCCCTCCTGGTAGCTTTTACCCATCTCGTAGCTGACGAGCTTACCGAGATCGGCTTTGTGCTTGCGGAGTTCTTCTCCCAACTGGCGCACCACCTCTCCGCGTTTGGGCGCTGGCCAACTGCGCCATTGAGCGTATCCACTTTGTGCAATGGCAACGATCTTCTCGTACTCCGGCCGGGATGTTCCACGAACGGTACCCAGGTCCGCACCATCTACCGGGCTATTGCACTGGAGCACCTCTCCTTCGCCAGGAAGCCGGTTGATGCCGGTTGAAACACCGCTTGTGTTGGTTTCAATGCCCAAGTTCTTGAGGGTGCTGTCGATCCGGTTGGTGGAGGCGATGGCAGAGGTCATAGGGTTTCGTTTCAGGGCGCAAAGGTAACCCTTGTGTTCTTTGGGATCAAGCGGTCCAGTTGGGGTGGTGTGGTTGGCGATTCTTCTTTTTTAGTATAATAAACTGGGAATCAAGCACTAAAGATGGTCGCTTCTTTTTGACGATGCGCCACGATAATCCTCCGAACGGACGTGAGGCCCACTTCGACACTAGAGTGTCTTAAATCGAAGAAAAATGGGCTTTGTGACCAAGTGGGGTTTCGGCAGTGGATGGATCCGCTCTTGACGATGTTTTTCGGACCTCAGAATGTTGAAACGGTGTATGGAGATGAGATGATCGTGGTATGAGATAAGTTCCATGTTGGGGTTGATGTGAACGGACGACGAGATGGACGTTTGGTTGGATCTTGAACGAAAATTGAAGGTTAGTGCTTCGGCGACGGGTGCATTGACGATTTGCTCGGATCGCTTTCCGAGGCCAATTGCACGAGGAGAATGATGGGGGACGGATTGCTTTAGTATGAGGAGAGTGGAAGAGTCGCGGCCCATGGGCCGGAGGTGTACGCGAGAAACCACATGAACGAGACAAGCATCACGCGAGCGAAACTGGATCAACGATCGTTAGTCCGGATCGTGAAATACCTGTTCAAAACCTACAATGTTCCACGTGGAACGATCAGGCCGTGCGCGTTTGCGTTAGACCGATCGGATCGAACGTGTGTGTGGGCAGGCCGCGCACTTCGGCTATGAACGGGGGCCGGACTTAGCGTCCGAGATAAACCAGAAGCACGCTCAGGTCGGCAGGCGAAACACCACTGATGCGCGAGGCCTGTCCAAGGGTGGCTGGCTTGATCCTATCGAGCTTCTGCCTGGCCTCGATCGACAAGGAGCTCAGTCTGGCGTATTCGAATTCTAGGTCAAGCGGAACATCCTCAAGCCGGGTAAGTTTTTCGGCCATTTCGCGTTCCTTCCCTAAATAGCCATCATACTTCACATTAATCTCCACTTGCTCCACAACCTCGTTGGCCAGGTCCGGAGATGTGTTAAGATGTTGCGCTGAGGAAGGTGCGATCTGGGTGATATCGGCCCAGGATATCTGTGGGCGAAGTAGAACATCATAGAGCCGAACCTTTTGGCGGAGAGGTGTTGTTCCACGTGGAACGATCACAGGGTCCGCTTGCTCTGGCGCAACGCTTTCGGCTTTTAGAAAGCCGATCAGACTATTGGTGATCTCCTTTTTACGGGTCACACGTTCCATTCTACTATCCGAGGCCAGGCCAATAGCATGTGAGCGTTCGGTGAGTCGGAGGTCGGCATTATCCTGGCGAAGAAGGATCCGGAATTCGGCCCTGCTGGTGAACATCCGGTAGGGCTCCTCGGTTCCTTTGGTGATGAGGTCGTCGATCAGGACTCCGATGTAGGCTTCGTCCCTACGCAGAACGAACGGCTCTTTGTCGTTCAGCTTCAAGTGCGCATTGATGCCCGCCATAAGGCCTTGACACGCGGCTTCTTCGTAGCCTGTTGTGCCGTTGATCTGTCCAGCGAAATAGAGGCCATTTACGAGTTTCGTTTCCAGGCTATGCTTAAGTTGTGTTGGCGGGAAGTAATCGTACTCCACAGCATATCCTGGTCGGAACATCCTGGCTTTGGCGAATCCAGGTATGCGACGTAAAGCGGCCAGCTGGACCTCCTCCGGAAGGCTTGTGCTGAATCCGTTGATGTAGGTTTCGACCGTGTTCCAACCCTCGGGTTCTACGAAGATCTGGTGACGATCCTTTTCCGCGAATCGGTCGATCTTGTCTTCGATGCTCGGACAGTACCTGGGACCAAGGCCGCGGATCCGGCCATTGAACATTGGACTTCGGTCGAAGCCGGTACGGAGGATGTCGTGCACCTCTGGGCTGGTATAGGTCATCCAGCACGAGAGTTGACGTGTAAGGGGAGCTGTGGTAGGTGAGAAGCTGAATTTGCCTGGGTCGGGATCACCGGGTTGTTCTTCGAGCTGTCGATAGTCGATGCTGCGGCCATCGACCCGGGGCGGTGTTCCGGTCTTCATTCGTCCGGCTTCAAATCCGATCCGGACGAGTTGTTCGGTGATTCCGTGGCTGGCCCTTTCCCCGGCTCGCCCCCCCCCGATCTGTCGTTCGCCAATGTGCATCAGGCCGTTCATGAACGTACCGCTCGTGAGGATCACGGAACGGGCGTGAACGTGCTTGCCGAGGCCTGTGCGAACGCCTGTCACCCGTCCCTTGTCGATCAAGATCTCACTGACACTATCCTGCCAGAAGTGAACCTTGGGTGTTGCCTCCAGCGCATGCCGCCATTCGCTGGCGAATAGGTTCCTGTCGTTCTGGGTGCGAGGGCTCCACATGGCGGGTCCCTTGCTTCTATTCAACATCCTGAATTGGATGGCGCTCTTGTCGGAAATGATACCCGAGAGTCCTCCCAGTGCATCGATCTCGCGTACGATCTGGCCCTTGGCCACACCACCCATAGCGGGGTTGCAGCTCATTTGGCCGATCACCCCCATGTTCATGGTGATGAGCAAGACGCGTGAACCCATGTTCGCCGCTGCCGCCGCCGCTTCGTTGCCGGCGTGTCCAGCACCTACGACGATCACATCATACTGATCTTCCATTGGTCATGTTCCACGTGGAACGAATCCATCAGATCCCTGATCTTCAGGGAATTGGTCGTTTTTGTAGGGATAGGTTCCATGGACGCAGCAAAGTTAGATCGATCCTTGATCGGTTGTATCGTGCGCCGAAGCGATCACGTTGCCAGCAGGCTTGCTGGTCGAGTACAGCACACACCGTGGTACGGACCGATCCAAGGGGGATCAGGCCGGTGCTGAATGGTCTGGCACAGCGGGTCGTTCCCAGCCCGAGTGTTCGTTGATTCACTCCAGACCCCTACGTTTCAACAAAGGCTCCAAGCGTGCATCGCGTCCGGTGAGGTCGTGGTAGAGTTGTTGACCATCCTTGCTACCCCCCCGAGAAAGCACCGTATTCCTGAAGTGCATGCCGTTGGTCCTGTTGAAGCCTCCGTGTTCCTGGAACCATGCGCATCCATCGGCATCCAACACCTCGCTCCACATATAGGCGTAGTAGTTGGCTGCATAGCCCCCTCCCCAGATATGGCTGAAGTAGCTTGTCTTATACCGGGGCGCAACTTGTGCGTTCTCCAGACCGTATTTCTTCAAAGCAGCCTTTTCGAAGGCTTCCACGTCGGTCACCAAGGGTGCGTCCGCAGGCAGCATGTGCCATGCGATATCCAGCAATGCCGAGGCCAGGTATTCACTGGTGGTGTAGCCTTGGTTGAAGGTACGGGCATCCATCATCTTGGCCACAAGCTCCGGAGGCATGGGCTCACCGGTCTTGTGGTGTTTGGCATAGTTGCTTAGAACGGCTGGATCGGTGGCCAGGGCCTCGTTGATCTGGGAGGGGAATTCCACGAAGTCGGTGCTGGTGTTGGTGCCGCTGAACAGGGGGTAGGTCTGTCGGCTGAGCATGCCATGGAGCGCATGTCCGAACTCGTGGAAGAGGGTGATCACATCGTCGAAGCCGATCAGGCAGGGCTGGCCGGGCGCGGGCTTCACGTAGTTACAGTTCTGGGTGATCACGGGCTGTTGTTGGAGCAGGGTGCTTTGGTCCACGAAGGAGCTCATCCAGGCGCCACCGTTCTTGTTGTCGCGGGCGAAATAGTCGCCATAGAACAGGCCGATCACGGTGCCGCCCGTGTCGATGATGTCGAACACCCGTACATCGGGATGGTATACGGGCAGGTCGGTCCGCTCGTTGAAAGTGAGGCCGTAGAGTTTTTCCGCAGCGAAGAACACTCCGTTCACTAGCACGCTATCGAACTCGAGATAGGGTTTCATCGCCGCTTCGTCGAGGTTGTGCTCGACCTTTCGCACCAGTTCGCTGTAGAAATCCCAGTCCCAAGCTTCGATCGGGTGGCCGGCGCCTTGCTTATCAGCGAGGGCTTGAAGCTTGGCGGCTTCGGCTTTGGCGTTCCGGGCGGCATTGGGGACCAGTCCGGTCAGAAGTTCCAGTGCGGCTTCTGGGGTTTTGGCCATCTGATCATCCATCACGTAGCTGGCCCAGTTGGGGTAGCCGAGCAGTTGTGCCTTCTGTGCGCGTAGCTGGGCAAGGCGGGCCACGATGGGCCGGTTGTCCGTATCGCCATTGGTGTTCCGGTCGATACTGGCCAGATGGATCCTCTTGCGCAGGTTCCTATTCTTGAGGGAAGCCAGTGCGGGCTGTCCGGTGGTGTTGATCAGTTCGATGAGCCACTTCCCCTCGTGTCCTTTGGCCTTGGCCGTTTCTGCCGCGGCGGCGATGGCTTCGTCGCTCAAGCCATCAAGCTCCTCCCGCCGGTCCACTACGATGGCCGCTGCCGATCGCGCCTTCAGGATGTTGTCCTGAAAACGTGTGTTCAGGTTGGCCTCTTCTTCGTTCAGCTTTTTCAGTTGTTCCTTGTCCTTGGTATCCAACAGGGCACCAGCCCGAACAAAGCGGTCGTAATAGCGTTCCACCAAGCGCTGTTGTACAGGGTCCAGGCCGGAGCCGGTGCGGCTTTCGTAGACGACCTTCACACGTTGGAAAAGGCCATCGTTCATGTTGATCGCATCGCTATGGGCCGATAGCTTGGGCATCAGGTCGGCTTTGGCGGCTTGTAGGGCATCGTTGGTGGCACTGCTCGTTAGGTTGAAGAAAATGGAGGTGGCTCGGCTGAGCTGTCGGCCGCTTTTCTCCATGGCCACGATGGTATTCTCGAAGGTGGGTGCTTCCGGGTTCGTCGCGATGGCCTTCACCTCATCGAGTTGAACGGCCATTCCCGCTTCGATAGCGGGTTGGTAGTCGGTATCCTTCAGCTTGTCGAACATCGGAGCTTGGAAGGGCAGCGTGCTGGCGACAGCGAGTGGGTGGTTCATGGTGGTGTGTTGGTTGTCGCTGGTTCCACAAGCCGCAAGGGGCAGGGTCAGGAGTAGGCAGCGATGGGCGATCCGCATGGTGAGAGATTGGGTCGTCAAAGGTGATGGTTGTACAAATGGGTCCTCCTTGGATCGTTTCGGGATTGTGCACAGGGCGACAGGGGAAACCCGTCCTACCTTTCGACACCCGACCATGCGAGCGAACTGGATACTTCTCCCCCTTCTTTTATGGCCTGCGTTGAGTCAGGCGCAGACCATTTGTGCCATTCAGGGGAATGGAACCAATAGCCCTTACCAGGGTCAGCAGGTCACCACGGATGGTGTTGTGACCGCGCGGTTCTCGGGGTCGGGTACGATCAACGGCTGTTTCATTGAAAAGCCAGGGTGCGACGCGGACCCCAGCACCAGCAATGGGATCTTCGTGTATGGCTCCAACGCGGGGAACATGGTTCCGGGACAACGGGTCTCGGTCACGGGTACGGTGGTCGAGTACAATGGCCTCACCGAGATCACCAATGCCAGTTTCACCGTGCTGGGGTCTGGGGAAGTGACTCCTACGGATGTCGCTCTACCATTGGATTCGTACGATCACTGGGAGCGGTATGAAGGCATGCTGTTGCGGTTTCCTGGCTCGTTGGTGGTGGTGGATAACAGTAGCTGGTCGCAGTATGGCGAAGTGTACCTGGCACCGCAGCACACCAGGGTGCCCACCGACCATTTGGACCCGAATGATGTGAACGCTGTGGGCACGAGCTACACGGGCACGTCGAACGCTGCGGCCATTTCTGCGGCGCAAAGTGCGATCGATCGGAGTTACGTGCTGCTGGATGATGCGCGTACGAACGCGTGGCCGACACCAGCCCCATGGGCCGATGCTTCAGGAACGCTGAGGGCGGGGTCGACGGTGGTCGATCTTGTAGGGGTATTGCACTATTCGTATGGCCAGTACAAGGTGGAGCCCACGGTTGGCGTTGTGTTCCAGCATGCTTCACGGCCGGGGGTCCCTACTGTGGCGGGCACGGTGCGTGCGGTAGGGTATAACCTGCACAACTATTTCACCACGTTGGATAGCTGGGGGGCCTCCAACGCGGCCGAACTCGGTCGGCAACGTACCAAATTGGTGGCGGCCCTGCAGGCCATGGATCCCGATGTGATGGCCCTGTGCGAGGTGGAGAACACGGATGCGGCCTGGGGTGATCTGCTTGCTGCGCTGAATGCGGCGATGGGTGCGGGCACCTATGCGGCGTTGGAGGAAGATGCTTTCGGGCAGGGCACACGTACGGTGATCCTGTACAAGCCAAGTGTGATGACCCCCGTCACCCCGCTTTACGCGCTGAACACGTCCCTGTTCCAGCGTCCCCATCTCACCCAAGGATTCCGATTGAACGCGTCCGGTGGGCGGTTCCTATTCAGTACAGTGCACCTGCGGAGCAAGTTGTGTGATGGTGCTGAAGGAGCGAACGAGGATCAAGGGGATGGCCAGGGGTGTTTCAATGCCATGCGTCGAGACCAGATCAATGCCTTGGTGGATCATTGGGCTGGTTTGCGAAATGCCACAGGGATCGAACCCCAGCTGATCATGGGTGACTTCAACGCCTACGGCCAGGAGGACCCGATCGATCGGGCGCGGGCAGCGGGCTTGGTCCACCAGACGATGGAGGAGGGTTATACGTTCGGCTATCAGGGCATGTATGGCGCCCTGGATCACGTGATCACCACCCCGGCCATGGACCAGGCGGTTTCCGGTGTGGCGGTGTGGCATATCAATGCCGACGAGCCGTCCACCTTGGACTACCGCGATGCGAATGTGGACCGGTATCAGACCGGCCCCTATCGAAGTGGCGACCATGATCCTGTTCTGGTAGGCTTCAATGGGGTGGAGCTGGGTGTGGGCTTGGCCGAGGTGGAGGAGAGGGGCACGGGTGAACTTCGTGTGCAGGGTAGGCGGGTGAGTTGGTGGATCACCTCTGCGGCGAACCTGCGATCCGGAACCATCGAGCTCTATGACATCCGCGGCATACGGTGCTATGAGGTGGCCATGGCCAATGGCTCGGCCCAGGCGGACCTGGACGGTGTGGCTTCCGGGGTGTACACCTGGCGCCTCGCCGGTTCGGCTGTGGCGGGTCGTTTCGTACTTCCATGAGCCCGCCGATGGTCCTGGGTGTTTGGCCCCCGTTCGGTATGGTCTGGTCGGTCATGGGCCGGGTTCAGGCTATAAAATGGGTATCATGACCTCTGGCAGAGTAATTTGGCACCTCTGGCACGGTTGGCCGAACAACCTCCCCACCATCCTGCACGTCTAACTCAAACGAAACCTCAATGACCATGCACAAGACCATCCTTTCACTCGCAGTTGCCCTGTTCGCTACGACGGCGACGATCGCGCAAGAAAAGACCACTCCCGCTCTGGCTCCAGTATCGGCCACGAACGATGCCGTAGCCCAGCAGAAGCGAGAGATCTCGCGTGATCTGAAGAACACGCTGGGCAATACCGACAACATGATCCATCAACTCAAGCAGATGTCCGCAACGGCGTCAGAAGCCGAACAGGGAACTTACCGGTCGAGGGTGGAGGGGTTGCTCGAGATGAAGAAGCAGCTTACCGAACAGCTTGACGTGGTGAACAAGGCGACCAGTGAGAACAGTAAAGGCACCTTTGCCACGGCGCGTGAGATCTTGACGACCGCCAACAAGATGTTGGATGCGAACAAGAGTGAGTTGGGCGGTAATGGCGGCAAGGATCCAGCTGCCAAGTAGGGCTGAGGAACCCATGATGCGAGCCGCTGTCCATTGGGCAGCGGCTCGTTCGTTGACCGCTGGCCTGTTTCCGGTGTTCTGGAGCGGAAGGGCGCTGATCGTTGTGGGTGTGGTCCGGTCTGCGGCCGGAACGGACCCGGTCAGGGTGCATCGTTCGGGGGCTTGTTCCAGTGGTGTATGGTACCGTTCGGTATAAAGGGGTCGTCTTTGAGCCCGTTTGGGATCTCCTCTAACTCGTTCCCCGGTCTCTTTTTCGCCCATGCTTCGCCCCCAAATGATCCTGTAGAAACCGCTACGCGATGATCTTTCGGCTGTGCCTGACCGAAAAATAGCCTCGGGTTCCTTCGTTCAGGAGATCCCCAAGAGGCTCGTATACCAATTGAACATCCAATACCAGCCGATCGGCCCGCTCTTATCCCAATTTTTCCGAGAGACCTATTCAGGAGGCCCCGCTAGGCAGCAGGTCCGTCGTATCGAGCTGTGAAAAAATAGCCGCACATCTACGGCCGCTACTGAACGTCCCAATGATCAGAATAGGGCGAGGTACTTTTCTTCCATGGCCCGCATGGCCTGGCGGTCGGCCTTGGTCTTGTCCTTATGGCCGAGGAGGTGTAGTAGTCCATGCACCATCACCCGCCGCAGTTCATGCTGTGCTGTTACCCCGTATTCGGCGGCGTTCTCTTTCACCCGCTGGTAACTGATGAGCACATCGCCGGCCACGCCGTTGTTGCTTTCCACCGGAAAGGTGATCACATCGGTATGGTCGTCGTGGTGCAGGAAAGTCCGGTTGAAATGGAGCAGTCCCTTGTCCGTCATGAGCACATAGCACATGTCGTCTATCCGCGTACCATGGTCCTGCGCCACGCGCAAGAGCCATTTGCGCAATCGCGCACGTTCCCGGAAGGCATCGGGGACCGCCTGTACCACGAACCCGATCGTGCCGTTGGCCGCCATCACTCTTTTACCGGTTGAAGGCTGAAGGCCAAGGCCACGGTCGCACCATGATCGCTGAACTCCACATCATCGGCGAGGGCTCGCATCAGGAAAACACCCCGTCCATGGGGTTTCTCGATGTTCTGTGGGTCGGTCGGGTCGGGAAGGTGGTTGAAATCGAACCCGGGCCCCTGGTCCTGCACCAAGAAGACGATCCTATCCCCGACGACCTCGTAGCCGAGTGTGACGTTCTTGGCTGGATCCAGGGCGTTGCCATGGTGTATGGCATTGTTCACCGCCTCGGTAAGGGCGATGAGGATGTTGCCATAGTGGCTTTCGTGAACGTTGTGTGCGGTACAGGCCTCGTCGATCAGCTTTTCAGCGAGCGCGATGTTCTCTGCTTTCGCTGGGAAGGCGATCCGTTGGGTGAATTGGAGCTCTTGGATCAATGCGGCCATGGCGTTCAGGGTCGGTCAAAAGTACCGAAATAGGCATTGACCCGGTCGCGATAATACGGCTTCAATCCCGGAGGCACTGTTCGTAACAGTTCAGCCTCGCGTGCTTTGCGCCGTTGATGATCGAAATAGCGTGCCGGGTCTACGCTGGGCAGGGTTTTTCCTTCGTTGCTGGTGCGTTGCTGGTCAATTTCACGCTCGCGTTCGGCCTTTTCGTGTTCGAGCAATCGCGTCATGATCTCTTGTTGGCGGCGCAACGTCTCGGGGGTGATGTTCTTGTTCACGATGTCCTTCTCGTTCTGCTCCATCTGTTCGGCCAACTTGTTCATTGGGTTTCCTGCACCACTGCCATCCTTGTTCAGCTCCTGTGCCAGTTTCTGCATCTCCTTGCGGATCGCGGCCTGCTGGGCGGCCATCTGGGCCAGTTGTTGGCTCATACCGGGCATTCCCATGCCTCCGGGGTTCTTTTCGCCTGGTTTCTCGCCGGGCTTCTTTCCGTCCTGCATGGCTTTCCGCATTTCCTCCAGTTGTTTTTGAAGAGCCTGCTGGTTCGCTTTCATCTTGGCCATCTTCGCGGAATCGCCAGGTTTGCTTCCCGAACCACCGGGTTTATTGCAGTTGCCGCTTCCGGGCTTGCTTTGGGCGTTCATCTGGGCCATCATTTGCTGCAGGGCTTCATCCAGCAACAAAGCCAGGTTGTTGAGGCTGGTCATGGCGTGTTGTTGTTTGTCGGCCGCCATGGGTTTGGAGCGCTCATTGGCGCGTGCATCACCCATGAGCTGAACGGCATCGTCCATGTTGCCGTTCACGGCGTTCATTTCCCGGTTCACGATGCTTTGCAGCTGTGGCACACGCTTGCTCAAGGCGAAAAGCGAGTCTTCGATCACTTTGGCGTCATCGCGCAGTTTGCGCTGGGTGCGGCCTTGTTCCACGAAGCGCGGATCCTTGATGCTGGTACGGGTCACTTCGGCCATGAGCTTTTCTTCATCGAAGCTCAACTGTACGATGTTCTCCAGCAGCTGGCGGAGGGCGTCCATGTCCTCTTCCTGTTGTTCCTGGGCGCCGCTTTGCATCCCGCTCTTCATTTCATGGGCCAGTTGATCCATTTGTTCGGCGGCTCCTTTCTGTGACTGGCTTGCTTTCTTGTTCTGTTTCTTCTCGAGCTCTTGACTTCCTTGTTGCTGTTGATCCTGGATGTTCTTTTCCTTCTCGTCGGTCTGGGGGATGTCCAAGGGACTTTCCAGCGCACTGTTCTTCTGTTGCAGGTCGTCGAGTTGTTTCACCAGGTCCTGCATCTCCTTGTTAAGCTCCTCTTGTGCAGCCTTCAATTCCTCTTGGTCCTTCTTCCCTTGTTCGGTCTCTTCGGCGAGTTTCTCCTGCTTGTCGGATAGGGCTTCGAGTTGTTTGATGATGTCTTCGGCTTTTTGTTCCACCTCCATCCGCTTGAACGACTCCAGGGCGCGGTCCAGCTCCTTCTCGATATCCTCCTGGCTCATTTTCATCTCCTGCAGTTGTTGTTGGAGCTGATCCTTGTCCAGCTTGTCCATGAGCTCTTGTACCTGCCTGTAGAGTTCCTTCATTTCTTCGCTGAGCACGTTCTGGAAGAGTTCCTGCACCTGTTGTTGTTTTTCAAGGAGTCGTTCGTCCTGTGGTCGGAACTCCTGCTGTTGTTGCTGGTTTTCGCGGAGCTGTTCGGTGCTTTTCTCGATCTGTTGTTGAAGCTGTTGCTGGCGCTGCATCACCTTTTCCAGCTTTTGCTTGTCCTGCCAGGTCAACTCCTTCTTTTCAAGCAGATCGCGCCGCATCTTGTCCAGGTCCTTTTGGAGGTCCCGTGCTTCTTTGATGTTCTTTTCCAGGCTGCTCTTGATGGCCTCGCTATTCTCCTTCTCCTTCTCGGCGAGCTCCCTCAGTGTTGGTGCGGCGAAGACCTGCGGGGTGCTTCGTGCGCTCTTGCTTCCGTTCACCCCGTCGTTGTCCCACACCTCGAACCAATGCTCCACTTTGTCCCCTGGGCTCAGGGAGAATCCGTATAGGTCCCAGCTATGGAAGAACTCCTGGCGGGTGTTGCGGGTGTCCAGCGGCAGTTCTTGAATGCCGCTGCGCAGGTCCTGGGGCACGCTGTCTCCACCCTCTACGAAGCGATAGTGGAACAACAGGCGCTTGAAGCCATGGTCGTCTCCGAGCTCACCGTGATAGAACAGGCGTTTCAGGGCAGTGCTATCGGTTCGGGTCTCCACCTGGATGGTGGGATAGAGGTCTGGGATCACCTCCACACGGTATTGGAGGGGGGCGCGTGCGGCACGGTCTCCGTGGCGCGGACTCATGCGGTAGGTGTGGCTGTGCAGCATCCGTCGTGTGGCGCGGAAACCCTCCTGCCCACCCGTGCCGCCCACTGGACCAAGAGCGAAGGTGGTGTCGTCGAATGCGAGATCGAGGCCGTCGGCACTACGGGTGTTGGCGTTCCAGGTGACACGGGTGCCGACCGGCACGGTGATGTCTCCGGTGTTGGCCAGAGTTTCGTTGGGTCGGTTCAAATAGCCCGGATACTCGAGCGCGAGGCTGAAACCCAGCAGTAGAGGATCGGGGATGGTGCGCAGGGTGAAGGGCTGCGACCGGAAGCCCTCAGCGGAGAAGTGGAAGGTCACCGGTTCTTGTACGTTGCGGAAACGGTGAGTGAAGCGGGTGGCATCCTTCTTCACCAGAGGTATGAGCTGTCCGTTGGCCTCGAGGGCCACCTGTTGCGGTATGGCCTGTCCTTCGAGTGCCACGGTCACCTCGAAGTCCTGGGATTCGGGGACTTCGAGGGTGTCGTTCTGAAGGATGAATCGGAACGGGGCTTCCGGGGCGAATTCACGGCCGTGCTCGATGAGGCGCTTGGTCGGTCCGGTGATGAGGCTGGGTGCGGCCAGGAGCAGGATGGCCAGAATGGCCAGCGGGGGCAGTGCGAAGCGGAGGTAACGCGTATTGCGGCGAAGGTCGATCGCGTTGAGGAAGGGGATGGGTCCGAGCTCTCGACTGCGCTGATCTATGGCCGCTTCCACGAGTCCATATCCATGGTCGCCGGATGTTGCCATGCTGCGTAACTGCAGCGTGTTCAGCAGTTTGTCCCTCACTTCGGTGAAGTGTGTGCCGATGATGAGCGCTGCTTCTTCGTGGGTGATCACCGCACCAAGGCGGAAGAGCTTGAGCAGTGGGATGATGATGAACCGCACCACCACGAAGAGCGTGGCCGCCACGGTGCTCCAGAAAAGCAAGGTGCGCGTGCCGGAGCCGAAGTGCCCGAAATACTCCAGCGCTGCGGCCGTGAGAAAGAAAGCCACCACCAATCCAATGCTGTACAGCAAGCCACGGATCACCCGGTCTTTGTAATACTTCCGGATGAAGGCGTCCAGCTTAACGATCAGGTCGTTCGACTGCATTGGCGTGGTCTGTCCTACGGGTGGGCGTGATGGTATTCCGAACAAAGCTAAGGTGGCGGAGGGGTGGTTGCGTGCGGGGTGGTCTGCGTTCAAGGCTGGTCGGAGGGCTTGTTCTGGCTGGAGAAGGCTTGGGGAATTGAGCAGGCTGATCGGCTGGTATTGGGTGTTCAAATGGTGTTGACCATCTCCGCTCCTCTATCGCCGTCCTGCCGCGTTGGACCATTGCGCCGTACCCGCTACGCCGCGTATGATCCGCCTTGCTTGAGGACGGAACAGGGGTGGATCTTCCGGTGACCAGCTTTGGGGACACCACTCCGGTCGAACCATTCCGTTCAGGCATCCGGATGCTGGTGGTCTCGTCTTAAGCGATATGTGGCTGATCAGGTTGTTGGTTTTGTTGACCGTGCTGTTGGCGACCTCGGAGACGGAGGGGCTTCCGGTCGGCCGGTCGGGTGGGTCCGAGGGCTCGGTGGAGCAGGTCTTCCGGCCACGGCGGTCCACCGCGCGGGTAAGGCGGTCCAACAACACTTACGGTTCCCACTATTTCGCCTCGTTCTCGGCCATCCCACTTCGGAAGCGGACGGGGTACTATAAGAACACGATGGTGTCGCTGAACACCATGGCCTATGGATTGACCGAAGCGCTTTCCGTGGTAGGCGCGATCGACCTGGTGTCCTTGATCCGTGCACGTGCGGGTGGTCCCATGTATCTGGGTCGAATGCAGGTTTCGGGTAGCACGTCCGAGCTGTTCCACCTGGGAGCTTCGCTCACCTACATGAACGCAAGGGTGCCGGTGGGGGCCACCGTGGCCGATGGTGTCGCCCCGCCCCCGGGCTTTTTCATGGGCATGGCCATGTGTACCATCGGCGATAAGGACGATCAGCTCACTTTGGCTGGTGGGTGGATGCATGACGGGAGGCGGGCGGGTCGTGCTCCGGTGGTTAGTCTGGGTGGCACACTGCGCGTTTTTGCGAATGTGATGTTGGTCACCGAGCACTGGATCTTCATGGATCCGGAACGCGATTTCATGGCCCACAGTTTCGGAGCGCGGATCCTGGGCGATGAATTGGCGATCGATGTGGGTCTGGCCTACGATAAGGAGTATTCGGTCAAGGTCACCGAGGCGGGCATGCCGTTCCTTTCGGCGACGCTGAACTTCTAATGAAGCGGGGGATCGCTGTAATTTTGCGGCCCGTCATGTCAAGGAAAGCTAATGCCCGAACCGCTGATCTGAACGAACTGCCGTTGATCGATGAAGAAGAGTCGCGCCAGTTCGTGTTGGTGATAGGGGGCCATCGGGTCCGTATGGAATATGATCGCACGCCGGATCGGATCTTCCTCACCCATCTTCTGGTGCCACCGGCGGTGGAGGGTGAGGGGGTGTCCGAGGCTTTGACCGAGAAGGTGCTTGCGTGGGTGGAGTCCAGGGGAATGAAGTTGGTTCCCTATTGCCCCTTCGTGAAGACGTACCTGCGCCGTCATACGGCTTGGCAGCGGCTGCTGGTCAAGGGGGTGCAGATCTGAGCGGCGGTTACCCGTTACCTTCGCGTTCCATTTTCCCGGGATCCCAGGGCCAAACCCCTTTGTGGGTCCCGATCATCCGACCCACATGTCCGTTCGTGTTCGATTCGCTCCAAGCCCCACCGGTCCATTGCACATGGGGGGTGTGCGCACTGCGCTTTATAACTACCTCTTCGCCCGGAAGCACGGGGGCCAGTTCCTGCTACGCATTGAAGATACCGACCAGACCCGGTATGTGCCCGGCGCCGAGGAGTACATCAGGGAGAGCTTGGAATGGTGCGGACTGGTGCCCGATGAAAGCCCTTGGGTGGGTGGCCCCGATGGACCGTATCGCCAGAGCGACCGTAAACTTCTGTACAAGGAGTATGCGATGGAGCTGATCGCCAAGGATAAGGCGTACTATGCGTTCGATACGCCTGAGGAGTTGGACGCCATGCGCACGCGATTACAGGCCGCCGGAGTGGCCGCACCAGCCTATAATGCGGTGACCCGCGAGCACATGAAGAATTCTTTGACGCTCAGCGCCGATGAGGTCAAGGAGCGATTGGCGCGCGGTGATCAATACGTGGTGCGCCTAAAGGTGCCTCGGCATGCCGAGGTGCGTTTTGAGGACATCATTCGGGGCTGGGTGGTGGTGCACAGCGCCAACATCGACGACAAGGTGCTGTTCAAGAGCGATGGCATGCCCACCTATCACCTGGCGAACATCGTGGATGACCATCTGATGCGGATCACTCATGTGATCCGTGGAGAGGAGTGGCTGCCGAGCGCGCCGTTGCATGTGTTGATCTATGAAGCGTTCGGCTGGGAGCGCCCGGCTTTCGCACACCTGCCGTTGATCCTGAAGCCCGATGGGAACGGCAAGCTGAGCAAGCGGGATGGGGACCGGCTCGGATTTCCGGTGTTCTCCCTGGACTGGGTGGACCCCACGAGTGGGGAGAAGAGCAGTGGCTATCGCGAGAAAGGATACTTCCCCGAGGCCTTCATCAACATGTTGGCATTGCTTGGTTGGAACCCAGGCACCGATAAGGAGATCATGAGCCTTGCCGAGCTCGTCGATCTTTTCGACCTGGCCCGCGTTCATAAGGGAGGAGCCAAGTTCGATCCGGAAAAGACCAAGTGGTTCAACCAGCAATACCTCCGGATGCGCGATGATGCGGAGCTTGGTGCACAGCTGATGGATAAGCTGGCCGCACGCGGCATCACCACCACTCCGGAGCGTGCCACGCATGCTGTAGCGTTGCTCAAGGAGCGCGCCACTTTCGTGGATGATATGTTGGAGGGTACCTACCTCTTCGTTCCGGGGTCTCCGTTAACGGGAAACGCGGCTGCCGAGGAAGAGCTGAAGAAGCGCTGGAAACCGGAGGCGGGACCAGCGTTGGAGCTCTATATCCAGAAGTTGCTGAGCCTGACATCGTTCTCCCCGGCTGATCTGGAGGGTGTCTTCAATGCCGTGCTTCAGGAGCAGAACATGAAGGTCGGCCAGCTGATGCCGATCCACCGTTTGTTCGTCGCCGGTCGCATGCAGGGTCCGGGAATGTTCGATGTGTGCGCCTTGCTGGGGCGAGACGAGGTTGTGGCGCGATTGCGAGCTGGTCTGGAACATTGTGGCACATGGGCCTGATCGAGGTGAACGGGATCCGGGTGTATGCCTATCATGGCTGCCTGGATGAAGAGGCGCGCATCGGGGGTCATTTTGTGGTGGATGTGTGTGTGGATGGGGATTTTTCCGCGGCTGAACACAGCGATGAGCTGGGTAGTACCGTGGATTATGGCCGGGTAACGGCGATCGTGCGGGAGCAAATGGCGGTGCGTAGCAAGCTGATCGAGCATGCTGCCTTTCGGGTCCATGCAGCATTGCGCGATGCGTGGGGGCCGGGTTTGCACTGGCGGGTCCGGTTAACGAAGTTGCGCCCACCCATCCAGGGCGACGTGGATCAAGCGGTCTACACCATCGAAGGGTAGGGCACAGTCCCCGGTCGCGCTCCTGGGCACCGGCCTCGTTGCCGGTGTTGGAGCAGAGCATCCGCAAGTTCCGGGGCCGACGAAATGCCAGGGGCACTCTGGGCCAGGCGATCAGGCGGCTCATGATCATCACTGTGTGCTATCCAAGGGCGATCGTATCCACCTGCTACACAGTGGTCCCGTACCTCAGTTGACTTCGGGATCCTCCTCGTTCACCTCCCAACCAACGTTGAGGAGCCCTCTGGGTTTGATGGTGAGACATCGCGTGCTCTTCGGCCGGGGCGGGTCGTATGTGCGACCGGGTCCACCGTAGTGTAGTTGGAACCACCTATCTTCGCCCGCCATAAATGGTCGCGTGGCCGAGTGGCTAGGCACAGCTCTGCAAAAGCTGCTACTGCGGTTCGAATCCGCACGCGACCTCCGGAAGAAGAACGCCCCCGCCGGGGCGTTCTTCATTGTCGGCCTTACCTTGCCCATACCATTCGGTCCGGAAATACGTTGTGCAAGTCTTGAACGATGATTAGGAAACTACTGGCCCCGGCACTGATCGCCACCACCATTCCGTCCCAGGGTCAATCGGCGATCGGGGAGTGGCGAGACCATTTCTCCTATGTGAATGTGGTCGCCGTGGCCGAGGGGGGGTCATACATCTATGCGGCGTCCAACACCAGTACTTTCCGATATCACCAAGAGACCGGTGAGGTTGAGCGCGAGAACAAGATCAACGTGTTGAGTGATGTGGGGATCCAGGGGCTTGCATGGAACACGCAGTTGCAGGCGATGCTGGTGTATTACACCAACGGGAACCTGGACCTGCTCCAGGGTGAGGGTTCGGTGAACATCGGCGACATTGAACGCAGCGCCATCGTCGGGAACAAGGGCGTTTACAGCGTGTACATGGAAGGGCCGATGGCTTATCTGGGGTGTGGCTTTGGTATCGTTGTGCTGGACCTTGCTGCCCGGGAAGTGCGCGAGACCTGGTTCATCGGCCCGGGGGGCACACAGGTGCAGGTGAATGGGATCAGCATGACGACGGATTCCATCTATGCCGCGACCGGAAATGGTCTCTTCGTTGCCGCACGTAACGCGCCGAACCTGGCCTTCTTCGATAACTGGCATCGACGTACGGACATGGGTGGCATTCTGGCATCGGGACCGTTCAATGGCGTTGCGGTGTTCGGTGATCGGCTGATGCTGAATGCGCCAAGGGCCACCGGTGGTGATAGTCTGTTGGTCTTGGAACCGGATGGCCAATGGTCCCGGTTCGCGCCGTTGTTCGGAAAGGTGAACCGCAGCCTGCATGTGAGCGCAGATGGACAGCGGCTGGCGGTGGCCACCGCCAGTGAGGTGTTCGTGTACGACACGGACATGCAGCAGGTGAACCACGTCGGGGAGGTCCAAGGTCAGGGCATATCCCCACAGCAAGCGATCACCTCGGTATCGGGTCATTTGTGGATCGCGGACCGTAACCGGGGGGTGCTGCGCGTGGGTGGTGGGGAGCCGATGGCCGTGGTGCCGAACGGACCACGGGCCTCCGCCGCCTGGCGGATCGCCGCGGCGGACGGGAACGTCTACGTACCGGCTGGGGCGCTCACCGGAACCTGGGCCAACCAGTACAGACAGGAGGGCATCCACATCTTCATGGATGATCAGTGGCACTCGGTGGACGTATTGAGCAGTCCGTTCATGTCCGGGGTTAACGAGTTCACCGGCGGTATAGCGGATATGGTCACCGTGGTGATCGACCCCAAGGATCCGCGCCATGCGTTCGTGGGGAGTTGGGATGAGGGCTTGGTGGAGTTCCGCAACGGCTGGCCTGAGCGGATCCACAATCCTACGAACAGCGCCTTGGGCTACGATATCAACCCATACCAGGGTCGAACGTACGTGGGCGGTCTGGCTTACGATCCGGATGGTAACCTTTGGATATCGAACCCGTGGTCCACGAAGCCCATCGTGGTGCGCAAGAAGAACGGTGAATGGTACTCCTTCACGCCGGGTACGCTGCTCAGTGGTAACCTGTTACTTGCGGATATGCTTGTTTCGGATAATGGAGATAAATGGATCATTCGCCCGCGTGGGAATGGCATTCTGGTCTATGATAGTGGCAATTCGGTGGAGAGTCCGGATGATGACAGTTACAAGCTGTTGAACAACCAGCCGGGAACCGGAGGCTTACCCGCGCCGGATGTGTATACCATGGCCAAGGACCACGATGGTCAGATCTGGGTGGGGACCAGCCGTGGCCTGGGGGTCTATTACGATCCGGCATCGGTGTTCACGAGTAGTACGGTCGATGCACAGCAGATCCTGATCGAGCAGGATGGCAATGTGCAGGTGTTGCTGGAGACCGAGGCCATCAATTCCATTGTGGTCGATGGTGCGAATCGGAAATGGATCGGCACCCAATCCAGCGGGGTGTACCTGATCTCGGCCGATGGACAGGAAGAGGTGCACCATTTCACCGTGGAGAACAGCCCCCTGCCGAGCAATACGATCCTGTGCATGGCGGTGGACGGTACCACGGGCGAGGTGTATTTCGGCACGGACCGTGGGATCATGAGCTATCGGAGTGATGCTACGGAGGGGGCCGAAGAGAGCAGTTGTGCCCTGGTGTTCCCCAACCCGGTCCGGGAGTCATACGTTGGCCCCATCGCCATCACCGGCCTGGTCAGCGACAGTGAGGTGAAGATCACCGACGTGAGCGGCAACCTGGTGTACCGGACCAAGTCGTTAGGAGGGCAGGCCATCTGGGATGGAACGGACATGAGCGGTAGACGTGCCGCCACCGGCGTATACCTGGTGTTCGCCAGTGATCTTAGTGGTGCCTTCAAGTGCAATACCAAGCTTCTGTTGGTGAAATAGTTCCAACCACGGGAACGGCCTGTCCACGGGCCCCAGAACATGTTGCATACCACCCGGGCCGTCGTGCTCAAGGCCATTCGTCATGGTGACAATACCGTGGTCCTGAAGGCTTTCACGGAATTACTCGGTGTTCGTTCGTTGGTGGTGCGCGTAGGTAAGAAGGGGGGGGGAGGTCATGCTGCGCTACAACCGCTCAATCGGTTGGAGCTTGTGGTGCACGAGGCGCCCGAGCGGGACCTGCTCGCTGTACGTGAGCTTCGTGTTGCGGAACCATTCGTCCGGATCCCCTTCGATGCGGTGCGTGGTGCCCTGGCCTTGTTCGTGCAAGAGGTGCTGTACCGAAGCTTGCGTGGAGAGGCTGCCGACCCGGCGTTGTTCGCTTTCGTGCAGGAAGCGCTACGGGCCATGGATGAGGTTGAGGACGTGCGGAATTTTCCGCTCATTTTCTTACTGCGGTACAGTGCGGAGCAGGGTTTCCTTCCGGTAGCACCGCAGCCAGGAGAGGATCACTTCGACCTCGTAGAAGGCGAGTTCGTGAGCGGTGCCGTACGTCATGGTCATACGATGGGTGCGCCGCTCTCCGGTGCGCTGGCCTCATTGCTGCCCATCGGCTTCGACCAGATGCATCAAGTGACGATCGCTCCGGCCTTACGCCGCGATCTGCTGGATCACCTGCTGCTCTACTTCCGCATACACATGGAAGGGTTGGGCGAGTTGCGGTCACCGGCCGTGTTGCACCAGGTGCTCGGGTAGGTGGTGCTACCTTGCAGCCCTGCGTACCCGATGTTCCGATCCTTGCGTTTCATACCGTTCTTGATCGTGCTGGGTGACGCAACTGTCTTCTCGCAGATGAATACTACCGCACCCGCTCCGCCCCGGGCGGCAAAGAAGCCGTTCGAGATCACTGTACATGGCCACACCCGCGTGGATGAATATCATTGGATGCGGCTCAGCGAGGAGCAGCGGAACGCCACGGATCCGGATGCCCACACCCGGGAGGTGGTGGCCCACCTCGAAGCAGAGAACGCCTATTGTGCGGCTGAACTGGCGCCTGTGAAGCAACTTCGGGAGGAGTTGTTCAAGGAGCTGCGGTCACGGATCAAGGAGACGGACATGAGTGTTCCGTATCGGGAGAACGGCTACTGGTACCATTCACGCTTCGAGGAGGGGAAGGAGTATGCCGTACAGGTTCGACGCAAGGATGAGGTCGGTGCGCAGGAGCAGGATTTCCTCGACGAGAATGAACTTGCCGCAGGGAGCAGCTATTACGACCTCGGCGATTTCGAGATCAGCCCCGGGAACAACCTGGTCTGTTATAGCGAGGATCGTGTTGGGCGGCGTCAGTATGAGTTGCGGTTCCGCGATCTGAACAGTGGTAGGGATCTGCCCGATGTGATCACGAACACCGGCGGTGGGTGTGCCTGGGCGGATGAGAACACGGTGTTCTATCCCCGAAAGGATGAAACCCTGCGGACCTATCGGATCTATCGTCACGAGCTGGGGACCCCTGAGGAGCAGGACGTGTTGGTGTATGAGGAAAGGGATCCTGCGTTCAGTTGTGATGTTTACCGCAGCCGCAGTGAGCGGTATGTGATGATCACGACGGAGAGCACCACGAGCAGTGAGCACCTGATGTTGTCCGTGGATGATCCGAAGGGAACGTTCAAACGATTCCTGCCGCGGGAAGAGGATCATGAACACACCGTGATCCATGTGCCCAGTACGCCTGGGAAATGGTATATCGTGACGAATTGGAAAGCGCTCAATTTCCGACTGATGGAGTGTGCGGAAGGGGATACGGGGAACAAGCGGAAATGGAAGGAGGTGGTGCCCCATCGGAGCGATGTTCTCCTGGAGGATGTGGATACCTTCCGAGACCATTTGGTGCTTTCGGAGCGGCGCGATGGGCTGACCCATCTGGTGGTTCGCCGGTTGAGCGATGGTCATGTGCATGAGATCCGGTTCAACGATCCGGCATACGTGTGCTATACCGGTGTGAATCCGGAGTGGGATACGGATAAGCTGCGCTATGGCTATACCTCGCTGACCACCCCCAGCAGTGTGTTCGAGCATGATCTGAATGGGGCTACGGACATCCTATTGAAACAGCAGGAGGTGGTGGGCCGCTTCGATGCGAAGGACTACGTGAGCGAGCGGGTATGGGTGCCGGCGCGGGACGGAGAGCGAGTGCCCGTTTCCATCGTGTATCGCAAGGGAAAGGTGCTTACGGGCACCTCGCCGTTGCTGCTGTACGGCTATGGCAGCTATGGAGTAACGGTGGATCCCACGTTCAGTAGTTCCCGTTTGTCGTTACTTGATCGAGGGTTCGTGTTCGCGATCGCCCATATACGAGGGGGTGAGGACCTCGGCCGCGATTGGTACGAGACCGGTAAGATGGAGCATAAGATGAACACCTTCACGGACTTCATCGATTGTGCGGAGTGGCTGGTGAAGAACGGGTACGCGGATCCGGGACGGTTGTATGCGTGGGGGGGTAGTGCAGGAGGATTGCTGATGGGCGCTGTGGTGAACATGCGGCCGGAGCTGTGGAACGGAGTCATCGCCGATGTGCCATTCGTAGACGTGGTGACCACGATGTTGGATGAGAGCATTCCGCTCACCACCGGTGAATACGAGGAGTGGGGTGATCCGAAGGAACGTGAGGCGTACGACCGCATGCTGGCCTATTCGCCGTATGACAATGTGCGTGATCGGGTGTACCCGGCTATGCTTGTTGGTACGGGCTTCCACGATAGCCAGGTGCAGTATTGGGAGCCCGCCAAGTGGGTGCTGCGCTTACGCGAGCATCAACAGGGCAATGCGCCGATCCTGATGCATGTGAACATGGAAGCTGGACATGGAGGTGCCAGCGGACGATTCGAGATGTTGAAGGATGTGGCTCGGAACTACGCCTTTCTTCTCTGGCGTGCCGGATCATTGAAGTGAACGATCCGGGCGATCAGCTCGCGAGGCTTTCCACGTTGATGATCTCCTCGGGTCGCATGTCGATGACATGGACGGGACCGTCGGGGGTTGTTCTTAGGCGCTCGTAGTCTCGGATACTGGCAAAGAACAACCGGTGTTCGGCCATGGTCCCTGAGCCATTTTGTGTTTCCACCTCCCAGATCACGCCGAACACTTCCTTGCCATTGCGCAGTTTGAACCGGCAATGTTTGTGTGCGAAGGGTCTAATGTGCGTGAGTTCCATGGCACCGATCGACGGCCAAGCCGTCAAAGCCTGAGATGCAAATTAGAAGCTCCAGGCGCTCACCGCACCATGTACTTTTCAACACTTGTCCACGGTAAGAACAAGCCGTTGAGATCCAGGAATAAAGACGATGAAGTACCGGTTGGCCTGGTCGATGAACAAGGTGGCTCAACCTTCCTGGACCGCCACTTTGATCTTGCGACCGGGCTTCAGGCCATCCTTTTCCAATTCGGTGTTCATGCGGCGCAGGTCATCAACGGTGGTTCCGGGGTGACGTTCGGCGATGTTCCACAGCGTGTCTCCTGGCTGGACCTCGTAATAGATGTACTGTTGTGCGGTGTTCTGCGTCGGCTCGGTGGTGGCGCGCGCTGCCACGGTGGTGGTGGTGTGTCCCACCTTCAACTTTTGGCCTGCATGGATCGTGGTGCCGCGCAAGTTGTTCAGCCGCTTAAGCTCTGTTACGCTCAGGCGATACTTGTTGGCGATGACACCGAGCGACTCTCCGCGCCGGACCGTGTGGTAGCGAGGTGCCGACGCGGTGGCGGCGGGGCGGTCTTCGATCGTGGGCGGGAGGGCGGGCGTGGTGCGGAAGAAGGCATATTTAAGGCTGTCCTCGTTGGAAACGAAAACGCCGGCCGTACGCTTGGGGAGGTAGAGGGTCACAGGTTGGTCAACATCGGGAACCACGCCCAGTTTGAAGGTGGGGTTGAGGTCGAGCAATTCCTTCTCGTTGCTGCCGGTCATGCGGGCCACACCGGCGAGGTCCAGGGGGTAACAGACCTGCACGGTATCCATCTGGTGCCCACAGAACATCGGGGTTGCTGGGTACAGATTGTGGTCGGCCGCATGGGCGAACACGTAGTTCACCGCGATGAAGGCGGGCACGTAGCCCCGTGTTTCGCGCGGAAGGTGGTCGTAGATCTTCCAATAGTCCTTTGCGCCACCGCTGCGGCGGATGGCTTTGTTCACATTGCCCGGTCCGCAGTTGTACGCGGCAAGCGCCATCTCCCAATTGCCATAGAGTCCGTAGAGGTATTTCAGGTACTTGCATGCCGCTTCGGTGCTCTTGTACACGTCGTGGCGCTCGTCGACATAGCTGGTGGCGTTGAGGCCGAACATCTTGCCGGTGGGCAGCATGAATTGCCAAAGTCCTACGGCACCAGCGCGCGAACGGGCCGATGGGTTGAGGGCGCTCTCTACCACGGCGAGGTACTTCAGCTCCAGGGGCATGCCGTGCTTGTCGAGGTATTCCTCGAACACGGGGAAATAGAGGTCTGCGAGGCCCAGCATGCGCGAGGTCATCTCGCGTTTGCGCACGGCGTACAGGTCTATGAACGACTGCACGATGGGGTTGTACGTGAGGCTGAAGGGCGTGTGCCCATCGAGGACTTGGAGGCGGGTGCGGTACGCATCCTCCGACCATGCCGGGATGAAGTCAGCCGGGAAGCCGTGGACGTTGAGCTTCGCCGTATCGGCGTGCAGGGGCGAGTTCTTCACCCAAGGCAATGCGGCGAGTTCGTCCAGGCGCATGGCCACGGGGTCGTCGGCCAGCACGGTAGCGGGGGTACCGGTCTGTGCGCCCGCCTGCCGGACCGAAAGGACCAGCGTTGCGGGCAGGAGCGTAGCCAGCAGAAGCGTGCGGAGAGGGGCGAACATGGCGTCCAAGGTACTTGTAATACGTTGGAACAACGGCAATTGTTATGTCCACAGGGCGTTGTGGAATGGCGCGGATACCCCGTTTCGCGCAGGGGGGATCAGCACTACCCGAAGTAGCACATGAAGGCCACGAACACGAAGCTGAGCAGCACGGTCTTGCCGAAGTAGAGAGGCCAGTTGAGCTTGCCGTCGTGCTTGGTGTCCAGCGTGATGAGCGACATCAACAGTGGCAGTATCGCACTGAAGGCATATGACCTCCATGTGGGTGAAAGGTCGAGGGCAAGGCCCAACGCGAACGACAGCGCCGTGCCCACTGCACAGCCAAGCAGAGCAAGCAGGATTTTGGTGGCTTCGGGCTTCATGCTTCGCTGGTCTTAGTCGCAGTTACCACCATCCCTTAGTTTGGCCATAGTCTTGGAGGGCATCCAGCGCAGAAGTGCCGGCACCCCATCCAAGCGCAACGAAAGGGTTTCCGGTAGAGAAGGCCGCCAAGACAGCTCCCTTAATGTCCGAGTACACCCAAGCAGGAGGGCCAGCTGCCATCTTTACGGGTTGGTCGCGCCATCCACCCATTTGTACGACGGTTGAAACCCATAGTGATTTTTCCGAATTAAATTCGGAAATCCAATAGGCCAAGCTAAATCGAGCAACAGAGCTTGCCCAATATGCGACTTTTCTGTCAGCTTCTGGCATGCCACTGGAGTCTATTCCTTTTTCCAAGTCGCGTATGGCAGTCAACTTATCGGCCACGTTGTTGATGTCTGTATATGGAAGTACTAATTTCAATTGCGTATAGTATTCCTTCAAGGCTGTGCCAGCTTTGGCACTTATATACGTGTTCGCGTCCCGCTTGGATAGAGACCGGCCCATGGCGATATAGGCGTAGTTCACAATCTCTTCCAGCTCGGCGATGTCTTTATTTCCTGATTTGTGATACAGGAATTCACTAAGCAGGTTGATTACAGCAAGGGGCACAGCTGTTCGGTCCTTGGCTCCAAAGGGTATCTGAAGGAACCCGGATAGAACATAGTCAAGGGCTTCGTTGTGGAGAAGTCCAACATTGTCGAACGGGTTTTCTTGGTTATTGGGGTTCAATGCTCTCCAGCTAATGGTCTACGTTGGTTTTGTGAGTCTGAATTGGTCGCTGGCAACGTAGTCTTTTCTCGGAATAGAACAAATCAGCCGATTGATTTAGCTTCGATAAGAGAAATTGGGCCGGGTGGGTGGAGCGGCGACGAAGAAATCCCTGTGCGTGTCGGGATGACGTGGCTGAGGGTTGCGGGTTCGGGGACAAGCACCCCTGAAAAGCACCCCCGGCAAAGGTATCGGCGGAATGAGGGGGGCGCAAGAGTTGGAGTGTTAACGATCGGGGTAGTTATGAACGGGGTTATCCACGGGGAAAAACATGACCGTTTTCGGAAAAGTGGGATGTATTCGGAAAAATGAGGGCTGCAGGGGTGGTGCTGGGATCGCGTCGGAGTAATGTTGGGTCGCGCGGATGTGAAATAACATACTGAGTATCAGTGTTACGTGGTGGTTGTGCGTGCGACCAGCCCTCTGCGGCGTCTGTTTTGGGCCGCGATCCGGATCGCTGGCGCAATGCGGATCGACCGCGGAGGACGCAGCGAGGTGCAGCGGAAGACCGGGCCCTGATACGTTCTGCAAGGTGTTGCGCCTCTCCGTGCCTGGCGGTCAACCATCTATGGATCGCTGGAAGGCGATCATCCCAAAGCTGTATGAAAGGAGATCCGGTGGGCCCGTCCGTGAGGTGGTGGGCTGAGGACCGTGAACTATGCCCCGAACAAATGCTTCGACGCGGCCATCAGGCGGGCTTCATCGAACGGCTTGGCAGTGAGTTGTACGCCGAAGGGAAGGCCGTTGCTGTGCTTGCCTGTGGGTAGGCTGATGGCGGGGGTGCCTGCGAGGTTGGCCTGTACGGTGAAGATGTCCTGGAGGTACATGGACACCGGATCGGTGATCGCACCATGTCCGAACGCGGTGGAGGGGCAGGTGGGGCTGAGGATCAGGTCGTGGTCCGCGAAGGTGGCGAGGGTGTGGTCGCGGATGATGCGGCGCACGCGCTGGGCTTGGGCGTAGTAGGCATCGTAGTACCCGGCGCTGAGGACGAAGGTGCCAAGCAGGATGCGGCGCTTCACCTCAGGGCCGAAGCCTTCGGTGCGGCTGAGTCGGTAGGTCTCGTCCACGCCATGGGCCTTGGTGCTGCGGTGGCCGTAGCGGATGCCATCGAAGCGGGCGAGGTTGCTGCTGGCCTCGGCGGTGGCGAGGATGTAGTAGGTGGGCACCTGGTGGTCCAGCAGCGGCACGGAGATCGGCTCCACGGTGTGGCCTTCGGCCTTCAGACGATCGATGTGGGCTTGGAGGTGTGCCACCACTTCGGGGTCCATGCCGGCACGTTCGAGCCCTTCGCGGTAGTAGGCGATGCGCAGTTTGCCCGGATGCTCCAAGGTCACGGGCTCCATGGGCCTGCGGCTGGTGGTGCTGTCCTTGGGGTCGTGTCCGGCCATCACCTGGTACACGGCAGCGGCATCTTCCACGGTGTGGGCGAAGGGGCCGATCTGGTCGAAGCTGCTGGCGAATGCGATGAGGCCATATCGGCTCACGCGGCCGTAGGTGGGTTTAAGCCCGACGGTGCCGGTGAACGAGGCGGGCTGGCGAATGCTGCCGCCGGTATCGCTGCCGAGGGCCACGTGGGCGATGTTGGCGGCCACCGAAGCGGCGGCGCCCCCGCTGGAACCGCCGGGCACCTTGGTGTTGTCCAGCGGGTTCAGCACGTTGCCGTAGGCGCTGTTCTCGTTGCTGCTGCCCATGGCGAACTCGTCGCAGTTGGTGCGGCCGATGATCACGGCGTCCGCCGCGAGCAGGCGCTCCACCACGGTTGCGCTGTACAGGCTGGTGAAGCCTTCCAGGATCCGTGAGGAGGCGCTGACCTTGTGGCCCTTGTAGCAGATGTTGTCCTTGATGCTGAGTACCAGCCCGGCGAGCGGCCCGGCCTCGCCGGCCCTCAAGCGGGCTTCGACACGCTCGGCCTGCTCAAGCGCGCTCTCGTTGAAGAGCTCTAGGAAGGCGTTGAGGTGCTGCTGCGCATGAGCACTGCTCAGCGCCTGCTCAACGGCCTTAACAACCTCGGAACGGTTCATGGCCGAGCGGGCCTCGGAAAAGGTCTTGTGCGAATTCACGCTACGGCGACAACTACTTGGTCTCGTCCTTCTTTTCGTTGTTCGGTGCGCCGTCCTTGGCGTTCTTGAACTCGCGCATGCCTTCGCCCAGGCCCTTCATGAGTTCGGGGATCTTCTTTCCGCCGAAAAGCAGCAGGACCACCACGACGATCAGAACGACCTGCCAAGGGCCGATCACGCCAAGGAGAATGGAAAGCGCAGGGGAGGACATTTGCGTGGGAATTGTGGGGTCAAAGGTAGAGCGGTTCAGTCCCGGAACAACCACGGCCCGGGATCGACCTTGATGAGGCCGTCCGCGGAGATCTTCCACAGTTCCACATGGGCCACCGAGCCATTGTCGTCGGTGAGCACGGTGCCCAGGGTCTGTTTGGTGTCCACCTTCTGGCCTTTGGCCACGGTCACCTCACGAAGGTTGCTGTACACCGTACGGTAGATGCCATGGCTCACGATCACCGCCTTGCCCGCGCCGGGGATCACGATCACGCTACTCACTTCGCCCCGGAACAGGGCGCGTACGGAGGCGTTCTTCTCCGTGGTGATGTCGATGCCGTTGTTCTCGATCACGATGCCGGGCAGCACGGGGTGTGGCTGCTTGCCGAAACGGCTGGTGATCACACCCTTCTCCACCGGCCATGGCAGTTTGCCCTTGTTCTTCTCGAAATCGGCGTTGAGCACCTTGGCCTCTGGGGTTAGGCTGATGTCCAGCTTGGCGGACGTGCCGGGCTTCGCGCCGGGTTTCGGCTTGGGCTTGATCTCCGCCTCGATGGCTTTGCGAATGGCGGCATCGAGCTCGCGCCGCTGGTTCTGTTGTTTCTTCTGTGTCTCGCGCAATCGGCCCTCCTCCTTCTTCAGGTTGGCGAGCGCGTTCTGCTGGCCACTGCGGTCGTGGTCCAACCGCATGCGCTGGGCCTGTTGCTCACCCATGAGTTTGGCCTTCTCCTCCCGTTGATCCTGAAGTCCTGCGAGTCGCTGGTCGATGGTGGAACGGGTCTCTTCGATCAATGCGGCCTGTCGTTTCCGTTGTTCCGCGATCTGGGCGAGGTATCGCGAGCGACGGTAGGCTTGTTGGAAGCTGCTGGCCGCGAAGAGGTAGCTCATACGGTCGTACGCACTACGGTTGCGGTAGGCGAATTGGAGCATACGTGCGTACTCCTCCTTCAGCTTCACCATGTCCTTTTCCAAGGATGCCACCATCTCGATGTCCTCACCGATGCGCTGGTCCACCACGCGCAGCTCACCCCCCATGGCGTTGATGAGTTGTTCGCGGCTCTGGATCTGGCTTTCGAGCAATTGAAGCTGTTCTTGCGTGACGCGCTGCTCCTTCTTCGCCTGTTCGATCAACGCCGTGGTGGTCTTGATCTGTTTGTCCAGTGCGGCGCGTTTCTTTTCCAGTTCGTTCTTGGTCTGTGCGGCCAGGCCACAGGTGAGCATGAGCGCGAACAGCACCACGGCGGAACGGCGGATCATGGACCGGCCGGGGGCCAGGATCCGGGCAATGTCCAAGTGGAACCTCGGCGCCTGCGTGCCTCTGAAGGAGTCGGTGATGCGAGGCAGTTGGTTCATGGCATCGGTGTGAACTTCTCGGGAATGCGGAAGTTCATCTGTAGCGGTCCGGTCACCTCCACGCGTGACATCTCCAGCATGCCGGAGGCTATGCGTGTGGGGTCGCTCAGGGTGATATGGATGCGCGTGGGCAAATGGTGGATCGTGACACCACCGCGTTGTTCATAACGGATATCGGCGGTCTGGTCGCGTGTGAGGTCGGTGATCTGAACACGGGAAACGCGGAAGCTATCGGGGTCCATCCAGTAGCGGAGGACAACGGCTTCCTTTTCTTCTGCTTTTCGCAAGGTCCGTTCGAGCCGCTTCTCCTTCATGTCGCGGTCGTGGACCAGGGTGTCGCCGGGGCTGATATCCTCCGCGGCACGGATGAAGCGCCGTTTTTCCTTGCTGGTGAGCACGTACATCCCATCCTCCCGATCGCTGCGGTATTTCAATGTGGGGTCCAGGCCGATCGGCCTTCCAAGTAGGGCCTGTTGGAATAGGTTCAGGCTGGGCTGCAGGCCGAACTTCGCCTTGGCCGCTGTGGTGTCGCCGATGAAGTACTGATCGTGCAGTTTGTCCAGCAGTTTGAAGCTGTCCGGTGTAAGCATGATGCGAGCCACCTCGATGCCAAGAGCGGGCACCAGGCTGATCCATGCGGCGCTGTCGTTCACGGAGCGGATCTGTGCCTTGAAGCTCTTGTGGTCGTCGGGCAGGGTGATCTCCACGCTGGCTTTGGCGGAATAGTACCGGAACGTATCCGCATGTGCGACCCGTAGGCGCTCGAGGAGCTTATCCGCGGAGCGTGGCGGAAGTTCGGGTTTGATGAGTGGGATGGGCTTGCTGGACTTGCATCCAGCGGCGAAGAGCAGCGCGAGCAGCGCCATCACTTTGCACATAGCGTTCATTCCAAGCGCTGGCCTTCGTTGATCTTGCGGTCGATCATCTTGCTGGCGCCACCGATGGTACTGGCTTTCCGCCATTGCTCCAAGGCACCGGCTTTGTCGTCCAGTTCGAAGAGGATGTCTCCATAATGTTCCACAACCACTCCATCCGCATCGCCAGCGGCGATGGCCTTCTCGATCCAGGTGCGTGCGTCACTATAACGGCCAAGGCGGAAGAGGATCCACGCATAGGTGTCCATGTACGTGGCGGAGCTCGGTTCCAGCTCGAGGGATCGCTTGCTCATACGCTCGGCCTTCTCCAGTTGGGTGTTGCGAACGCTGAGGTAGTAGGCGTAGTTGTTCAGGGTACCCGAGTTGTCGGGCTCCAGGGCCAATGCCTTGTCGTAGGCTTTGTCGGAGTCGGCGTACCGTTCGGCTTCGTGGTAGGCATCGCCCAGGCTGCTCCAGAACTGGGCCAGCAGGGGAGGGTTGTCCACCACCACATCGCGACCGGTGATCAAGGCTTCGATGGCTTTGTCGTGCTCTTTCAACTGGGATAGCGCGATACCATTGTACAGGTACGGCTCCGGGACGGTGGGGAAGATGCTCGCGGCTTCTTCGGCATCCTTGTGCAGCGCTTCGTAGTCCCGTAGTTGCAGGTCGAGTTGCAGGACCTGCATGTGGATGGGGAATCGCTCCTTTTCCGTCCGTAGTGCTTCGCGGAATTGTTCGCGCGCCTCGGCGAGCTTGCCATCGCGGAGGAGGAAGTCGCCGTGGATGGTGTGTGGCTTGCCGCTTTCGGGATGGGCTTTTTCCAGGGCCTCGATGAGGTTGTACGACCGGCGGATGAGGTCGGGACGATCCTCGGGTTTCTCGCCTTCGCGCTCGGTCATCTCGAAGAAACCGATGAGCACCTGCATCTTGGCGTCGATGTCGAGGTCGGGGTCGAGGAAGGCGCGGCCGAGCTCGTCATAGGCCTCCTCCATCTTCCCGGCGGTGTAGTAGTGTTCGGCCAGGGCGATGCGGAGCATGCTGTTGTCCGGGTCGAGCTCCAGGGTGCGTTGGTATTGTTCCAGCGCCTTGTCGTGCTGGCCTTGCTGGTCGTAGAGTTCTGCGAGCAGGCCCATGTACTGGGGCTGACCGGGGTAGGCTTTGATGGCCCGCTCCACCAACGCTTGCGCCTCCGGTAGACGACCGGCGTGGCTGAGCATGCCGAACTCCTGCATGATCAGTTCCTCACTAAGTCCGAAACGTTGTTCCTGTTCGTTGTACACCTTGATGGCTTCGTCCACCTTACCGCTGTACGCAAGCATGTTGGCGAGGTCGAAGTACACCTCGTAGCGGTCGGGCCATTTCGCCAGCACCTCGCGGTACACAGCGGCGGCCTCGTTGGTCTGCTGGTTCTGTGCGTAGAGGTCGGCGAGCAGGAATCGGTACCAGATGTTCTCCTTGTCGGCAGCGACGGCGCGTTTGGCGTGGTCCACCGCAGCGGGGAAGTTCTGCCCTTGGTGATGGAGTTTCGCCAGCTCGAAGTGCGCCGCACCGTTGGTGGGGTTCAGTTTGAGGCACTGCTGGTAGAGGGCGACGGCCTTGGGGATCTGTCCGCCAAGACGTGCCTGGGTGGCCTCCATGAAGAGGCGCATCACCTGGCTCCGTTCGTCGGGTGCGGCCTCTACAGGGGTGTTGGTTCCGTGGTCCACCGCGCCGCCTCGCTTGTCGCTCATCGGCTTGGCCCCACCGCAGGCGGTGATGGCCAGTACGCCCAGGATGAAGGCCCCCCGCACCACACTACGGAGGATATGGTGCGCCAGGGGAACGCGGTTGGCGAGGGCCGTCTTCATCCCAAGGTGCTGTCGTCGCTGATGCTCACGTCGAGGGCCGTGCCCTTCACGCTGGAGCGTTCGCCGATCATGCTGTTGTCCATCACGCAGTCCTGTACACGCGTATGGCCGCGCAGGATCGAATTGCGCACCACGCTGCCACTGATCGTTGCACCGGCCTCGATACTCACGTTCGGTCCCACGATGCTGTTGGTGATGGTGACGTTCTCGCCGATGAAGCACGGCTCGATCACCACGCTGTTCTCCTTCTTCACGGAACCGGCCACGAGGTCCTTCGCGCCTTTCAGGAAGCCGAGCACCTTGGTGTTGGTGTCCACCATGGCGTTCTTGTTGCCGCAGTCCATCCACACATCCACGCTGCCGGCCTTGAAGCGCGCGCCCTTCTGCTTCATGTTCTCCATGGCATTGGTCAGCTGGTACTCGCCCTTGTCCTTGATGTCGTTATCGATCAAGTACTGCATCTCTTTGCGCAGGTATTCGCCGTCGGCGAAGTAGTAGATGCCGATGATGGCGAGGTCGCTCACGAAGGTCTGCGGCTTCTCCACGAACTCGGTGATGATGCCGTGGGCGTCGAGCTTCACCACACCGAAGGGCTTGGGGTCGTCCACCTTGTTCACCCAGATCACGCCGTCGCAGTCCTTGTCCAGTTTCAGCTGGGCGCGAAAGAGGGTATCGGCGAAGGCCACGATCACGCGGCCGTTGAGCGCGCTTTGGGCGCAGAGGATGGCGTGTGCGGTGCCTAGGGCTTCCTTCTGGTAGTGGATGGTGCCCTTGCTGCCGATGGCTTTCGCGATGTCCAGCAACTCCGCCTCCACCTTCTTGCCGAAGCTGGGATGGACGATGAAGGCGACCTCTTCCACAGGCTCTCCGGCCACGGCGGCGAGGTCCTCCACGAGGCGTTGCACGATGGGTTTGCCAGCGATGGGCAAAAGGGGCTTGGCGGTGGTGTGGGTGTGCGGACGCATCCGCTTGCCCATGCCCGCCATGGGGACGATGATCTTCATTCGATGGGTTGGTTCGCCAGGAAGTGACTCAATGGAACGCAGAAGACGCGGATCCGGCTGATGGGCGCGGATAGCTCAGTTCCGTTGTTCCCTTGGTGTGCGATTCAATTGGTGTTGATGATGCCGAGGGTCAGAGGGTACCGGTATGTCCGAAACCTCCTGCGCCCCGCTCTGTGGCGCGAAGGTCCGCACTTTCGGCGAAAGTAACCCGGATATACCGTGCGATGACCAGCTGGGCCACGCGCTCGCCGTCCTTCACCTCGAAGGCCTCGTGGCCGTGGTTGATCAGCAGTACGCCCACCTCGCCCCGGTAGTCGGCGTCGATGGTGCCGGGGCTGTTGAGCACGGTGATCCCGTGCTTGAAGGCCAGCCCGCTGCGGGGGCGCACCTGGGCCTCGGTGCCTTCGGGGAGTTCCAAAAAGAGGCCGGTGGGGATAAGTGCGCGCTGGCCGGGCTCCAGGATGATGGGCCGGTCGAGGTTGGCGCGGAGGTCCATGCCGGCGCTATGTGCGGTGGCGTACGAGGGGAGCGGGTGGCGGCTCTTGTTGGTGATGCGGACGGGAAGTGTGTCCGTGGCGGTGGTGTTCATGCGGGCAAAGGTCGCTGTGTACGCTACATTTGGAACTGTGAATGCCAAGAACCACACACTTCAGGTCGTCATCGAACACGACAAGGACGGCTACTTCGCCTTTGTGCCCGAGTTGAAGGGTTGCCATACGCAGGGCGATACGTTGGACGAGGTGATGAAGAACATCAAGGAGGCGATCGATCTGTACTGGAGCACGCTTCGTCCGGCGGAGATCAAGCGGATCACGAAACGGCGGGTGTTCACCACGTCAATGCCGGTGAGCGTTGGCTAAGCAGGTGGTCCTTACGGCCAAGGAGGCCGAGAAGCTGTTGTTGAAAGCCGGGTTCGTGTGGGTGCGCACGAGCGGCAGCCATCGCGTTTACATGCGGGGGAATGTGCGCGTGGTGCTGCCCTTCCATGCGGGCAAGTCGCTGCACCCGAAGATCGTGAAAGAGGTGCTGGAGGCGATCGGGTAGGGCGAAGCTCGATCCTCAACGGTTGGCAGGAGGCATCGCCAAGTCGTAGCGTTCCATCAATGCGACCAGTTGTTGCCACGCCTCTCGTTCTGTATTGATACGGGCGACGATCTTAGGATTGTCGCGGATGTCCTAAAGCCGATAGAGGTATTGACCACGGAACATGTCGTCGCTCAACTGCCCGGTTTTGAGCATGTGTTCGCACACCTCGAACAAGCCGAGATAAGCATCGATTGCGGACCAGTCCTCTGCAGCCGGCTCTCCTCCATCGCTCCAAATACCTTCTGGTCGGAGGTTGACATTTACCTGCTCGTGAACTCGGAAGGCATCGCGTAGTCGCAACAGGAAATCCGCTCCTGTTGTTCTTCGAGCCTTCTGTATCTGCTTCCAGGTGAGGAAGAGTCCGACGCCGGCCGCAGGTAGGCCTATGATGGTCGCTAGGTCAGCACCGTCTTGCAATGACATTTTGTTGGTGATCGAGGTGCAAGCAAGATATGTTCACTCCACCACCACCCGCCGGCTCACGTGGTTGCCTCCGTTTCGCACTATCAGCACGTAGCTCCCCTTCGCCAACGCGGAGAGATCCAAGCTCCGCATTGTATTGTGATCATGCGTTGGGAACGTCTCACCAAGCACTTGCCTTCCGGTCATATCGAAGACCTGGATGGAGGTCATTCCGGCGCGATCCATTCGAACTGTTATCCTGCCGTTGGTGGGGTTCGGAGCGACTACTACACGGATGCCGGGGTCGTTATCTCGAATGCTCGTGATGGATCCGGCGTGGATGGTACTGATGACCGAACCAGAAAGCACACAGTTGTAGAGTGCGAGTTCGTCGAGGGCTCCGTGCAGCGGATAGATACCGCCATTCTCATTCGCGCTGTATCCGATCGTATGATGGATAAGCGGATCTTCAGAGAAGTTGCTCAGCGGACCTTCGGAGACCAGTGTGCCGTCGTAGTACGTACGGACCATGTTCGCATCGCGGTCGTATGTCAGGGCGACATGGGTCCAGACTCCGGTTGAAATTGATTGGTCCGAGCAGAACTGAACGGGGTCGACCGTGCTGATGTTCAGTTCACCCGGGTCGAATCCAGGCCCTGGGTCGTTCGTTCCGGCGATACCGATACAGCTACCTGGGACAGCCATTGAGCCGGTTCGGTTGCTGATGATGCATGCACGGTCGTCGGCCAATTCGTCAAGGCGTACCCACCCCAGGATTGAGAAGCTTGTAGAAGCTCGTCCAAGTTCGGAGGCATTGCCGAGGTCAATGTTCGCTCCTGCACCATCGAAGGCATACGCACTTTGAACAAGCCCTGTATGTCCATTGGTCAGCACCGCACCATTTACGAGACCGTGGTGACCATTCCCGCTGGCATCATAAGCTTCACCATCGAAAGGAAACCACGCGACAAGGCATTCGGAAGGAAGCCAGGGGGGAAGCTCTATCGAAAGGTCCCCTACGAAGAGTCGAATGATCTCGTGAGGTGTTAAGGCTCGCTCCCAGATGCCGACATCATCCAGGTCCCCATCAAGAAACCGGACATCGCTCGTGGTCTTGCCAAAGATCACAGGAAGGGTGGCCGTGGTGTTCACCTGAGCATTCTGGTCAGGCGTGAAGCACGCGATCCCGATCTGCTCAACACCGTCGATGTACATCTTCACCGAATTTTTCGCACCTCCATCGGCTGGATCAAAGACCAATGCGCAATGGTACCACTCCGCATTGATGAGACCGTCGTCGCCTCGGGTAACAACACCTGTTCCTGCATCAACACCCAGTCCTGGGCATGGGTTGTTCAATATCGGCTGAAAGGCACCTCCGGTATGCCCGTAGTAGTCGATCGGAGTTTGGTGGGAAACACTTTCGGTGCGAATCCAAAAAGAGAACGTGCGACCTATTGTACCCGCAGGCCCTTGGGCGGTTGTTGCGATGAAGTCCGACAGACCGTTGAATGCATAGGCGGCATCTGGTTGTCCGTTGCGGTCGCTGGTCAAAGAGGCTCCGTTCACGGTGCCGTTGTTCCCATTGCCGCTCTCATCATCGGCATTGCCATTGAAGGGCCACCAGCCAATGAGCCCATCGGCAGGTACATAGCTGGGCACCTGGGCGATCGTTGGCGAACACAGGAGAAGGCAGGTTTTGAGGAGTAGTAGAAAGCGCATCGTGGAGGTTTATTCCCCTGTTGATACCGATCGGCAACAGAAGGTAACCTGCATGATGATGGATCATCTCCGCTTGAGGTAGAGAGCGAGGCTGAGAAGGACTATGACGCCACCTGCCAACAACCACCATCCAAGCGATTCAGTGGTCTGCGCCGTGTGTCCTGCTTCACCTAGTACCTGCCAGCCCGCCCAATGCAAAGGCATGCGCTCTTCGGCGTTGGCGCACTGTTCCAAGTAAGCAAGCTTGGCGCGTTGCATGGCCACGTCTTTGGGCAGCCCCTTGGCGAGTTCGTTGCGGAAGATGGTAATCAGCTTGATGGAAGAGCCTTCGTCGGCCAAGTACTGGGAGCTGATCACATTGGCCGCTCCTGCGTAGAGGAACGCGCGGGCGAAGGAGATTCCGCCGCCACTCCTATCCACCTCGAATAGTCCACTCCTACAAGCAATATGTACAACCAGATCGGCGTTCAGTTCCAATGACAGAAGGTCGCTGGGCTGGATCGAGAAGGAGCTGGTATCCGTGCCGAAATAGTGACGGGGTTGGTGTTCGCGGGAATGAGCGCCAGCGCAATGACCCGCGAGGTAGATCGCGTCGGCCTTCGCAAGGTCTTCTTGAAGATCGGCGAATGTGAAAGCGGAGTCCACAGAACCGTTCGAACCCCAACGCAGCAACGCTGAACGCATACGTTTCAAGTCGGTGAATTGGCCCGTTCCAGGAATTGGTGCTATGTAAAGAGCGTTATGATCGGCTCGTACGTGTTCTTCCCTCTCAGGCTGCATCAGCAACAAAGGATAGCTGAACGCATGGTTCTTCACGAGCGGGCCACACGCACGGATATCCAATGAGCTGGTATCGTTCAATAGGGCATCGAATGAGATGAATGCGGCATCTCCACTTGGGAATACGCGGATGCGTTGGGTGTTTCTCAGGATATGGGCTACCGGCTTATAGACCAAGTTGCGTAGTGCATGATACCCACTTCGGAATTCAGCTGCGGTCTTGTGGTCGAGATCAGCGGTGTTCCGGATGGAGTAGTTCGGTATTTGTGACTCGAATGCAACGCCACTTGAGGTGACCGCCAGGAGGAAGACGCTTTCCCGCAGGCCAGCGACATTGTTCTGGGCGCAGATCAGAATGCCCTCTTCGGGCTTGAGTTTTTGTTGGAGGGCTTGTAGGAACGGCTGTTGTGGTTCGTCGAGGAACGTGCCAGAACCGCGAAAGGCCTGTGCGCTATTCCACTGGTCTCGTCTGCTCTTTTCGGTTGCACGCAGCGCCTGTTCGACATAGGCTGTGTCCCCTGTAAGCTCCCACAAACGTGCGCATGTGGCCATGATCGCTGGATAGGGTGATAGCCAGTATTGATCGTCGAAGAAAAGACCGCCTGCCGTGGTTCGGCCAACGAGGTAGTGGGTGAATTGCTCCTGTCCATTGAGGAGCTCGTGCAGGTACGTTTGCAGTCTGGAGCTATCGTTTCGCCATGGTTCAATGTCGAGCACGAACGACTGGTACCGTAGGCAAGTCAGCCAGATCGAGGCTAGATGATCCTTCCGCCCTTTGCGGAACGCAGGCCCGACCAACGAGGCGCTGCACTGGAAATGGAAGAGCGCACTATCGGGCCTGTTCGAATACAGATGGAACAGGCCACGCAGATTCTGCAGAGTACCGCGTTCAAGGAGTTGTATGGGATAGTGATCCTCCAGTATCCGGATCGCCGCCTGTTGTTCGCGGTCGCAGAGCGGACCATATGGTCCTTTGTCGTAAAGTCCGGATACCAATCGGTCCAAAGCCGCATTGGATACAGCCTTGTGCAGATGGGCTCGCCAGTAGGGTATCACATCCGACCGGTGTGCCAATAAAGTCTGTGCAGTATCGAAGAGTGCGAAAAGCACCTCCTGTCCCCCGTGGATATTGCGATGGGTGGTGCCAAGGGTTTGGTAGATCGCATATCCATGTTTCCAACTAGAGCGATCAACGGCGTTGCGGTAGCGGATCATTGCCTTATTACCCCAAGCGAGAGCTTGGTGTGGCTTGATGAAGAAGTTCGAGTAGCGGCATCGGTTCACGTCGATGCGAGCAAGACGTTCTTCGTTCTGTCCGTAGGCGAGTGCCGCCGCACTATCATTCCACGCGGCGAACTGCTCCATGCTTGCGCGCTGGTAGTAGCACTCGGCCATGAGCATGCATGCCTCGTAGCGCAGGTCGCGGGAAGTGTTCGTTGCGCCCAGAAGTCGGCTTAGCTGCGCCATCACACTGTCTGAAGCGCCTTGGGCGAAGGCAAGTTCCAAGCGATCGATGACCGGATACTGTGCGTTGGCGACGTGGATGAACAGGCTGGCGCAGAAGCCCAGCACTGTACGCACGCGAAGCAGCCGACGGCTCAATGCCTCCATTCCAAACGCGCAGCGATCGCGTCCAGGCGGTCGTGGTATGGGTGAGCCTCGTCGCTGATCTGATCCGACCAAAGTCGGTGGGCCAACGCTGAATTATCGTTTCGCAAGGCCTGGATGAGCAATTGGTATTGGGCCTTGCTGTGGAACGGAGAATCGTGTTGTTCCGCGACATGGCCAAGGGCTGCTGAAGCATCGTGGCCGAGGTTCATTTGTGCCAAGCCGGTGAAGAAGAGCGTGGTATCGCTGGCGGGCAGTTGCGCCAGCCGATCCAGCGTGGTGACGAAGTCGCCCATACCATAGGCTTGCATGGCCTCATCTAGGATCACGTGCGGGTTGGCGCTGGCGGACATGAACACCGGCAACGGGGTTTCTTCCACCGCGAATTCCTCCGCGAGCGCGGGCAGGCTTTCGGGTTGTGTGAACCACCAGATGGCTGCGCCGATGCCAATGAGAAGGCTCGCTGCGGCCGCCCAGCGCCACCAAGGTGGACCGGAGCCATGGCCGCGTTGCTCAACGGCGTTCAGGAGGCGCTTCACGCGTTCATCCTCGTGGTGTTGCACAATTGCGCGTCGAGTGTGCCGATAGTTTGAAAGGAATTCGGCGAGCGCGGCATCGCTAACCAGCCGGAGTTCGAACGCGGCTTTGTCGGCTTTGCTCAGCCGGTCTTCCACGTAGGCTTCGATCACCTCGATGTCGTCGCGATCATTCCACATCGGCGGTGCGTCTTGGTGCCACGGCTTTGGTGATGAGCGCCGCAAGCTTTCTGAAACTCACGTATTTCATCTTCTTCGCGACATCGGCATTGTTGTAGCCCATGATGTCGGCGATGTCCGTCATGGAGCGCTCTTCGAAATAATAGAGCCGCAAGATCTCTCGCTCTTTCTCGGAGAGGTGTTCCATGCCACGCGCAAGGACGTCCTTTGTATGAAGTTCCTCGGTCAGCAGCTCGTACTCGGGTTTTTGCGTGGGTTCGAGCACTCCCAGAACATCGTTACGCCCGTTGTTCCGTTGTGCGCGTATCGCCTTCAGGGCGAGGTTGCGTCCTATAGCGAAGAGATAGGTCGCTGGTGTGCACGAAGTTGGGTCGTACCTACTGTTCCGGACGTTCCGTACAAAAGCGACGATGGCCTCCTGGTACACATCGAGGGCTTCTTCATCCCGCAAGCTGAAGTGTTTCACCGCCCAGACCTTGAATGGGGTCCGGTGGTGCAGGTAGATCCGTTCGATCTCCTGGTCGGTCATGCGGCCAAAGTAGGGTTCATCGGTTTCTCCTGCTTCCACACCATCACAACATACCCCACCACCACTACCGCCCTCATTCCATACTTCATCACCCCTTCCAACACCACCTGCTCGCACCCCCACCACAACACCACAGCCCCCGCCATGTACAGCAGGATGCGCGTCACGTTGTACGGGATCGGATAATGCTTCTGCCCCCACACGTAGCTGATAGCGGCCATACTGGCGTAGCAGATCAAGGTGGCCCACGCCGCGCCCATATAGCCCATGGTGGGGATCAGCGCGAAGAGCAGTACGATGGTGATAAGTGCCCCGAACAGGCTGATGGTGCTTCCCACGCGCGGCCGGTCGGTGAGCTTGTACCACACGCTCTGGTTGTAGTAGATGCCGAGGAACACGTTGGCCAGCATCAGGATGGGCACCACACGCAGGCCCGCGTGGTACGCCGGGTTCGGGATGAACCACTTGAACAGGTCCAGGAAGAGCATCACCACGAGGAAGGCACTCATGCACACGGCCACGAACACGTTCATGATGCGGGCGAAGGTCTCGCGGCTGTCCTTCTCCTTCGCGTGACTGAAGAAGAAGGGTTCTGCGCCCATGCGGAAGGCCTGGATGAAGAGCGTGATGAGTACGGCCAGCTTGTAGCACGCACCGTAGATCCCGAGCTCACTGTCGGCGATATCCTTGGGCAGCAGGTACTTCAGGATCACGCGGTCGGCCGTTTCGTTCACCATGCCCGCGAGGCCCGCCACCATGAGCGGCGCGCCGAAGGCCAGCAGCGCGCGCAACAGCTCCTTGTTGAAGCCGCGGAATGCGGGCCACGACGGCAGCAGCACCAGCAGCTTCACACCAGTGCTCGCAAGGTTGATGGCGAACACATAGCCCACGCCCAGCGCCGGGTCGTACACGGCGTCGATCACGGCGTTGCTCTGACCCATGTTGTACCGCTTCATGCAGTACAGCAGGAAGAAGAGGCTGAGGGCGATGTTCACGCCCACGCTGAGCAGGTTGATGAAAGCGTACTTCCACGGGCGCCCCTGTTGCCGCAGCCGCGCCATGGGGATGGCGGTGATGGCATCGATGCCGATGATGAGCGCGAGCATGAGCACGGAACTCGCATAGGCACCGAAGTGCAGGCCCGCAGCGATCTGCGCGGAGAACACGGTGCCGAGCAGCATGAAAGCGAGGGCCGGGATGAAAAGTCCCCAAGTGGCGGTACTGTACAGCACGGAGCCCTGATCGGGGTTGTCCCGCACATGGTCCTTCGCGGCGAAGCGGAAGAAGGTGGTCTCCATGCCGAAGGTGAGCACCACGTTGAGCAGGGCCGTCCACGAGTAGAGGGCGGTCACCACGCCGTACTCCGCAGGTGCGAACACGAACTGGCTGGTGTACAGCGGCACCAGCAGGAAGTTGAGGAAGCGCGCAACGATGCTGCTCAGCCCATAGATGGCTGTTTGACCGGCGAGGGTGCGGAGGGCGCTCAAAATGGAACGCTGATGACGCAGGTGAAACAGATCACACGGATAATACTAATTCCGGCCCACATCCTATCTGTGTACATCAGCATTATCTGCGTCATCAGCGTTCTATTCCCCCCTGAAATTCGCCTTCCTCTTCTCCACGAACGCCGTCGTTCCCTCCTTGAAATCCGCCTTGCCGAAGCACTTGCCGAACTCCTCGACCTCGCGTTGCAGGCCGTTGGCGCCGGGTTCGTAGCGGGCGTTCATTGTGGGCAATGTTATGGCCTCAACCGGCTCTCGATGTCCATTCGCTCATGCAGTATTCTGATGATCTCTACCGTGCGATCCGCTTTATGCAATCGATAGAAGATCAAATGCGACCCGACCGTCAGGCCAAGGTAGTCCTTCCGGACATGACCGAAGTCCCTTCCGGTCGTGGGGTCGTTCAGGATCAGGTCGAACCCACCTGTGAGCAGGCGCACGTAACGATCGGCTTGCTCTGCGGACCAGTGTTCAATGGTATACAGCCAAATGTTCTCCAAGTCATCGGCTGCTTCTTGGCTTACCCTCAGCCTCATGCCTTCGGGGCGTGCTTCCGGTGCAGGCTCTTTAGGAATTCATCTCCATTGAAGTCCTCAATGAACCCAGAGCGCTCCCCTTTCCTCAGTGCCTTGACGAGGCTTTCCTTCTTCGTTTCCTCGAACTCGAACAGCCGCAGTGCCGAGCGGACCACCTCGCTCACAGAGGCGAACTTACCGGAGCTCACTTGCCGGGCCACGAACTCCTCGAAGTGGTCGCCCAAAAGGATGGATGTGTTCTTGGACATGATGTTTGGGTGTTGAAGCGAAGGTACCACTTATTGGTATCCGGTGGGCATGGCATTTTATCCGCGCCGTCTGTGGATGATCTATTCCCCCCTGAAATTCGCCTTCCTCTTCTCCACGAACGCCGTCGTTCCCTCCTTGAAATCCGCCGTGCCGAAGCACTTGCCGAACTCCTCGATCTCGCGTTGCAGGCCATTGGTGCCGGGTTCGTAACCGGCGTTCACCGCGCGGATGGCGGCGGCCAGCGCGGTGGGGCTGTTCCGCATGATGCGCACGGCCAGTTCGTGGGCGGTGCTCAACAGTTGCTCCTGCGGCACCACGCGGTTCACGAGGCCCCATTGCAGTGCATCGGCGGCGTCGATCATCTGCGCGCTCAGGATCATCTCCATCGCCTTGCCCTTGCCCACCAAGCGCGGCAGGCGCTGCGTGCCACCGTAGCCGGGGATCACGCCGAGGCTCGTTTCGGGCAGACCCAGCTTGGCGTTGTCGCTGGCGATGCGCACGTGCGCGCTCATGGCAAGCTCCAGCCCGCCTCCCAGCGCGAAGCCGTTCACCGCCGCGATCACGGGTTTGCCTAGGTGCTCCACGTGGTCGAAGAGCTGTTTCTGCCCGTCGGCGGCGAGGGCCTTCCCCTCGGCCACGCTGAAGTGCGCGAACTCCTTGATGTCGGCCCCGGCCACGAAGGCTTTCTGCCCGCTGCCGGTGATCAGCACCACGCGCACGCCCTTGTCGGCCTCGGCCTCGGTGAGCGCCTTGTCCAGCTCGGCGATGGTGGCGCGGTTCAGCGCGTTGAGCTGGTCCGGTCGGTTGATGGTGATGGTGCGGACGCTGTCGGCGTCGGTGATGAGGAGGTTGGTGTAGCTCATGGATCGGAAGATCAGATGATCAGATGATCGCCTGATCGGGAAGCAAATGTACCGGCTACGGTCTCAGCGGTAACGCCACGAAGAACCCCGTGCCCTTACCCTCCTCCGTCTCGAACCACACCTTTCCACCGGCGTTCTCCACCATGCGTTTCACCATGGGCAGGCCCAGCCCCATGCCGCTGCTCTTGGTGGTGAACTTGGGTACGAACACAAGATCGATCGCGTCGGCGGGGATGCCCGTACCGTTGTCGCGCACCTCCGCGATCGCATCATTCCCATCGCGGTACAGCAGCACCTTTACGCGCCCTTCACGCCCTTCGGGGATAGCTTGCAGCGCGTTCTTGATCAGGTTGTTGAAGGTGCGCAGCAGATGCTCGCGGTCGGCGTGCACGGGCAGCGGGCCATCGGTTCGTAGCTGCACGGCGCAACCCGGTGTGTGGGCGAAGAGTTGCACGGCGGCACCGGCCACTTCGGACAGGTCGAGGTCGTTGGGGTGCGCGGGTGGCATTTGCGCGAAGTGGCTGAACTCGTTGGCGATACGGCTCAGCACGTCGATCTGCTCCACGAGGTTGTTGCTGAAACGGTCGAGCCGCTCCTTCGCGTCGGGCGCATCTGGCCGCCACGTGTGCTGGAAGTGCTGGATGTTCAGCTTCATGGGCGTGAGCGGGTTCTTGATCTCGTGCGCCACCTGCCGTGCCATCTCCTTCCATGCGTTCTCGCGTTCGCTGTGCGCGAGTTTTTCCGCGCTGAGGCGTAGTTCCTCCACCTTGCGGTTATATACCTCCACCAACTGGCCCACCTCGTCGTCGCCTCGATACCGGATGGGTTCGTTGGTGCCTTGGAGACCGATCCTGGAGAGGGCGTTCTTGAGCACATCCAGCGGGCGCGTGGTCCAGTTGCTGATGAACAGGGCCACCAACACGCTGAGCGCGAAGAATAACACGAAGAGGTTCGCCACGGCGACCAACACCCCGGATCGTTCTTGTTCTTGCTGGCGTTGGTCGGCGAAGGAGGGTAGTGCGAGGTAACCGAGTACGGCACCTTTCCGGTCGCGGAGCGGCATGTACGCGGTGCGGTAGTTCGCGGCGCCAATGGATTCCTGATGTACGAAGTCGCTGGCTTGTTCCACGGCCATGCGAACGAAGGCCACGGGGTTCATGCGAGGGCCGAGGAGGCCGTTGGTGAAGACCTGGGGTCGGGAAGAAGCGATAAGACCGCCCTTGACATCGTACACGGTGATGTCCGAATAGAGCACGTTGCTGAGGTTCGCGAGCAGGTGCTCGAGGTAGCGATGGTCGCGTTGGGTGAGACGAGGATGACCATCGAGATGCTGTTGGAGCTCGGTGTGTGCGGATCGGGCCTTTTCAAGGATGGAGGCTTCGGAGCGTTCGGCGTACTGGCGGGCGAGAAGTGTGTTGGCACCTGCTCCGAACAGGATCAGGCCGATGATCGCGAAGGAGAACAACGCGGTGCGCACCTTGGCGCCGATGCCGAATAGGCCAAGGCGTGGGGTGCTTGCCAGCCGATGGATGATGAACGCGATGGCGGCGACAGCGGAGAAGAGTGCGAAGAGGTAGCTGAAGGTGGTCGCCTTGTCAAGCATACCGGGTATAGGCAGGCCCAATACCATGATGGTACCGCTGTCCGAACTCCGGGCGAGGTATTCCATGCCGTGGTCGGCGTACCAGAGCACCCTTTCGGGGCCGAGTTCGCGACCCCAGAATAGCGGGATGCCGCGAGCGTGTGAGCGGTCGGCGAGGGTGCCGCGCTCGTATCGGGCGATGGCGTACCGATCGGCACGTCGGGAAAGGGGTTCATCACCGGAGATCAGCAGGTCCGGGAAGCCCATGGTCTGCGAAGCTGACCGATGATGCAATTCGATCACTAATTGACCGGGGGTGGCGCGTTCAGTGGGCATAACCACCAAGCGAGCGTGGTAGAAGGGGCCGTCCGGATGATCCTGCTCGAAGTAGAGATCGGGCATGTCGGCCAAGGCGGTAGGGTTGGCGAAGTCGGAAACGGAACGCTCCCAGCTGACCGGAGAACTTCCGTCGGAAGAACAGCGGACCTCACCCTGGGTGCTGATGGCGAATACCCGCACATCATAGCGCTCCCAAAAGCCGCCGTAGAAGATCTGGCGTACCGCCGCATCGAGCTCGCCGGGAGAACAGGGCGCCCCAGCGGTGATCATGCGGTGGAGCGCGGTGTCCGTGCGCAGGCTTGGAGCCACCTCCCTGAAGAGCATCTCCACCACGGGGTCCTCTTTCACGCTGAGGCGTTCTGCGAGTACGAGGCGTTCCCGATGTTCCCGGTCACGTGTGTACTTGGTGAGCACATGCGCGGTGAGCGTGGCGAACGCCCCCACCCCGACGATAGCGTGGATGAAATGAGGCCGGTGACGTTGGACATGGAACAAGAGGAGCAGGATGGGCGCCGGCCAGAGGTAGAGCATCGTGTCGCGCACTCCGTACCCATGGTTGAGCAGGATGGTCGCGGTCAGGACCGCCAGGCCGAAGGCGAACATCATCCAGACCGGGCGTATGCGTACCAGGATCCTTACGCCGGTGTCCGCGGTCAGCACCCAGGCCAGGAAAAGGAGGGCTATGCCCGTGAGGGCTGCGGCACTGGTGCCGGTGAGGCTTTGCACGTGGTAGAGGTCAAGGTCCACGCTGCTGTCGTTCACCAGGCCGATGATGATGTTGGTGATACCGGTGGCCCCAATGAACAGAAGCGCCCAGATGAACGGGGCGGCTCCAGCAGGTGGTGATGCTTGGGACGGGATATGTTGAAGTTGACGACGTGCGAACAGGATCACCACGACGATCAGCGCGGCATTGATCACCAGATCTCCCAGCGACGGGAACGCCGCAGAAGCGGCATACGTGGCTGGGTCGAAAAGTGGAAGTCTATCGATCGGGGCGGAGGGGGCGAAGGAGAGGGTGCCCCACCGGATCAGGAATATCGCCCCAGCGAACGCCCCTGATCGAACCCATGGGGACGATCGTTGCAAGAGCGTTGGAATGGCCCACCAACATGCGGCGACAAAGGTGCCGAGACCGAGAAGGAAAAGGATCAGGCGGACCAGGATCCATGGACCGGTATCCAATGCATCGCCACGCCACGCCAAACGGAGCAAAGGCACCCCCGCAGCATCGACGATCATCGGACCAGAGGCCGTGCGTGGTTGTGCTGTAAGCCCGTTGGGTGTGCGCAGCCATGGATGGAAGGTGCGATGGAGATACCTGTTCTCAATGGAAGGGGTGATCCATACCGGAGCCATGCCGTGCAGTCGCACCCTGCCCAGTACCACCGAGGTGTGCTGGTGAATGGCCTCTGGAAGAACGCGTTGTGCCCGGGCTGTGTCATGGACCACCGTCGCCACATTCGCGGGGACGGAACCAGACCAACATACCAGGCTATCGTCCACAAAACCCAGGTAGAAGGCGCCGCTGACCTCGTGTTCGGCTTCCAAGGATCTGGCATGGCGCTGCATCCAGGTGGTCGCCCCGACCGTGGCCAGCTCACGGGCCAGGTATTCGGTCGTACGGCCGATTTGTGCGGCACGCTCATCGACCCGTTCTTGGAGGCGAGCGGCTTCTTGTTCCAAACGCGCATCCGCATCAGGCTCGGAGATACCAAGGGTCAGTAGGGCGAACAGGCCCGCGAGCGAGAACAGCAGAATGGAGCGCGACATGACCACGTGGAAGGCAACTGCCGAGCCAAAGTACAGGTTGATGGTATGCAAGGGCTTCTGACCGCTGCGGGATATCGCCGGTCCGGTGTTGAACCCTTTTCGTCGTGGGGAACGTAGAACGGCCACGGTCCACCACTCATGGACCGGGACCTTACTGAATGAAACAGGCACTACTCTCCGTGCTTGGATTGCTGTTGTGTGCAGTCCTTCACGGGCAAACCGGCACGGAATTCTGGGTGGCCCCGCCCGATGTCACCTTTTTGCACAATTCGCCCGGTGACGAGCCGATCTTCTTCAACGTAACGGCCGGGAACACGGCGGCGGTGGTCACCATCGAGCAACCGGCGCGCCCCTCGTTCAATGGCGGAACCCCGATCGTGTTGAACGTGCCCGCGAACAGCTCGGTACGGTACAACATGACCAGCCTGAAGGCCCAGCTGGAGACCCGGCCAACCAATACGGTGTGCCAGACCGGGCTTCACATCACTTCCACGGCGAACATCACCTGCTACTACGAAAGCAGCAACAGCAACAACCCGGACATCATCGCCCTCAAAGGGGCCAACGGTCTGGGGACCGAATTCTATATCCCGCTGCACAAGCACACGCCGTTCCGCAACCATGATTTTGGGAACAATGCGAACATGGCCTTCGCTTCGTTCGACATCGTGGCCACGGAGAACAACACCCTGGTGCTGATCAACTCGCCGGTCAACGTGGATGGGCACCCGACCGGGTCTCCCTTCACGGTGCTCCTTCAGCGGGGAGAGACGTATTCCTGTGCGAACACCTTGTACGCGAACCATACCGACCCCACCACGCACCCATCGGGGGCCGCGGTGATCGCCAACAAACCCATCGCCATCTCCATCAAGGATGATAGCAACCATAACCCCAGCGGGGGCTGCTACGATCTGATGTCCGACCAGATCGTGCCGGTGAACATCCTGGGCACCGACTATGTCGCCGTGAAAGGCTCTCTCTATGCCACGGGTGACGAATCCGTGTTCTTGATGGCTGTAGAGAACAACACGAAGATCTACCTCGACGGGAACCCCACGCCGGTGGCCACGCTCTTCGCCGGCCAGTACTACCGGCACGACATGGACTACCTGAGCGGCGCCACGGACAACGCCACCTACATGAGCGCTTCCAAGCCGGTGTACGCCATCCACGTCACCGGCTTCGGCTGTGAAATGGGCATGGCCATCCTGCCGCCGCTGAACTGCGCGGGCAGCCAGCAGGTGGGCATCACGCGCTCCACCAGTGAGGGCTTCTTCCTGAACCTGCTGGTGCGCACCGGTTCGGAGAACGACTTCGTGGTGACGGGCCCGGGTACCGCCACCATCCCGGGATCGGCCTTCGTGACCGTACCCGGCACCGGAGGTGAATGGATGGCCGCGCACATCCAATACAACACCACTCAGGTACCCGTGAACCAAGGCTTAGTGGTCACCAACACCTCGGATGTGTTCTCCCTAGGCGTGATCAACGGCGGGGCTGGTTCCGGCTGCCGCTACGGCTTCTTCTCGGAGTTCTCCGGACGGATCGATGTGAACGCAGGCATCGACCAGACCCTGTGCGCGGGGGTGTCCGCATCGCTCACCGGAACGGTCTCCGGCGGAAGCACCACCGGCATCTGGACCACCACGGGCAGCGGCACGTTCCAGCCCAGCGCCACCAGCTTGAACGCCACCTACGAACCCAGCATCGGCGACATCGCCCTGGGTGGCGTGACCCTGCGCCTCACCTCCACCGGGCCCTGCACGCCGGAGTTCGATGAGATGACCCTCACGCTACAGCCCAAGCCCATCACCGATGCGGGCCTGGACCAGCAAGTGTGCACCAGCGCCCCCACCGTGTCGTTGGCCGGCGGTGTGCTCAATGCCGTGGGCGGCGTGTGGACCGGCGGCACAAACCCCTTCCTGCCCTCCAGCTCCAACCTGAACGCCACCTACACGCCCACGGCGGCCGAGGTGGCCTCCGGTTCCCTGTGGATCCACCTCACCAGCACCGGCAACGGCGTGTGCAGCGCCGTGAAGGACAGCATGCTCGTGACCTTCACCCCGGCCCCCACGGCCAATGCCGGCCCCGACCAGACGTTGTGCGCCAACAACCCCGTGGCCTCGCTCAACGGCGCCATCACGGTGGCCACTGGCGGCATTTGGAGCGGCGGCGCGGGCACCTTCGACCCCAGCACCACCAACCAGCACGCCACCTACACGCCCACGGCCGCGGAGATCGCCAACGGCAGCGTGACCCTGACGCTGACCACCACCGGCAACGGCAATTGCGTGGTGGTGAGCGACCAGGTGCAACTGAGCTTCACCGCGGCGCCCACGGCCAACGCCGGGGCCAATTCCTCGGTGTGCGCTAACAACGCCGACATCGCCCTGAACGGCAGCGTGACCGTGGCCACGGGCGGCATCTGGAGCGGCGGCACCGGCTCCTACAGCCCCAACAACTCCGCGCTCAACGCCACCTACACGCCCACGGCCACGGAGATCGCCAACGGCTCGGTGACTCTCATCCTCACCACCACCGGCAACGGCAACTGCTTGGCCATCACCAGCAGCCGCACCATCAGCTTCACCCCGGCGCCCATCGTGGATGCGGGCACCAACGGCACCGTGTGCGCCAATAACGCGGCCATCAGCCTGAACGGCAGCGTGACCGGTGCTACCGGCGGCACCTGGAGCGGTGGCGGGGGAACGTATTCCCCGAACAACAACACGCTGAACGCGACCTACACGCCTACGGCCGCAGAGCGTGCCGCCGGTACCGTTACGCTGACCTTGACCAGCACGGGCAACGCGAACTGCAACGCGGTGAGCGATCAGGTGACCTTCAGCATCACACCTGCGCCCACCGCGAATGCCGGTGTGGACCAGACGCTGTGCAGCAACAACCCGGTGGCTGCCTTGAACGGCAGCTTCACGATCGCCACGGGCGGTGTGTGGAGCGGTGGCAACGGCAGCTTCGATCCGAGTACCACGAACATGGGCGCCACTTACACGCCCACGCCTGCGGAGATCGCGAACGGCAGTGTGACGCTCACGCTCACCACGACCGGCAACGGTTCATGCGTCCAAGTGAGCGACAACATCACCTTGAACTTCACGCCTTCGCCTGTGGTGAACGCCGGTGTCGATGTGACGCGTTGTGCGAACAACGCACAGGTGGCCTTGAACGGTAGTGTCACCGTGGCCACGGGTGGTGTATGGAGCGGAGGTCTGGGTAGCTTCAACCCGAACAACAGCACCCTCAACGCCACCTACACGCCCACCGCCGCCGAGATCGCGGCAGGCACCTTGACGCTGACCTTGACCAGCACGGGCAACGGCACGTGCAATGCCGTGTCGGACAGCCGCTTGATCACCTTCACGCCAGCACCTACAGTGGATGCCGGTGCGAACGGAACCGTGTGCGCGAACAACGCGGCCATCAGCTTGAACGGCGCGGTCACGATCGCCACCGGGGCCATCTGGAGCGGTGGCACGGGTACCTACAGCCCGAACAACAGCACGCTGAACGCGACCTACACACCGAGCGCCGCCGAACGCGCCGCCGGTACGGTCACGCTCACACTGACGACCATCGGGAACGGGAGCTGCAACGCGGTGAGCGATCAGGTCACCTTCAGCATCACGCCCGCACCAACGGTGACCGCCGGAGCCGATCAAACCCTCTGCGGGAACAATGCCAATACGACATTGAACGGTGGTTATACCGTGGCTACGGGCATCATCTGGAGCGGTGGCGCGGGCACCTTCACCCCGGGCAACACCGCCGTGAACCCCGTGTACACGCCCACCGCGACCGAGATCGCCAACGGCAGTGTGACACTGACCGCGACCACCACGGGTGTGGGCAGCTGCAGCGCCGTGAGCGATGCCATGACGATCACCTTCACGCCTTCGCCCACGGCGAACGCCGGTGCGGACATCTCACTATGCGCGAACAACGCGAGCGTGGCGCTGAACGGCAGCATCACGCTGGCGACGGGTGGTGTGTGGAGCGGCGGTGCGGGTACGTACGCACCGAACAACACCGTGCTGAACGCGACTTACACACCCACCGCAGCGGAACTCGCCGGCGGCATCCTCACGTTGACCCTGACCACCACGGGCAACGGCACCTGCAACGCTGCGACCGACAACCGTACGATCACCTTCACGCCTGCGCCGACCGTGGACGCCGGTGCGAACGGAACGGTGTGCGCGAACGCTTCCACCATCACCCTCAATGGTAATGTGGTCGGGGCATCGGGGGGGCTGTGGAGCGGTGGTGCGGGTTCCTTCTCACCGAACAACACCACGCTGAACGCGACCTACACGCCCACGGCCGCCGAGCGTGCCGCCGGTACCGTTACGCTTACGTTGACCAGCACAGGCAACGCGAACTGCAACGCGGTGAGCGATCAGGTGACCTTCATCATTTCGCCTGCGCCCACGGCGAACGCCGGTGCGGACCAGACGCTGTGCAGCAACAACCCGGTGGCGACACTCAGCGGTGGCTACACGGTGGCAACGGGCGGTGTATGGAGCGGCGGGGCAGGCTCCTTCTTCCCGAGCACGATCAACATGAACGCGACCTACACGCCCACTGCGGCGGAGATCGCGAATGGCAATGTGACGCTTACCCTGACCACCACGGGCAACGGCCTGTGCAACGCGGTGAGCGACAACATCACCCTGAACTTCACACCGTCGCCCACGGTGAACGCCGGTGCCGATGCATCGGTGTGCATGAACAACCCGGCCGTGGCCCTGAATGGTGGCGTCACCATCGCAAGCGGCGGTATCTGGAGCGGTGGTGCGGGATCCTTCACGCCGAACAACACGGCGCTGAACGCGACCTACACACCCACACCCGCCGAACTGGCCGCAGGCACGCTCACGCTGACTCTGACCACCACGGGCAACGGCAATTGCGCGGCCGTATCGGACAGCCGTTTGATCACCTTCACGCCCGCGCCGGTCGTGAATGCGGGCACCCCCGCCTCGGTGTGCGCGAACGCGCCGCTGATGAGCTTGAACGGCAGCGTGAGCGGTGCCACCGGTGCCATCTGGAGCGCTGGTGCAGGCACCTTCTCACCGAACAACACGGCACTGAACGCGACCTACACGCCCACAGCGGCGGAGATCGCGAACGGTAGTGTGACCTTTACCCTGACCTCTGCCGGTAACGCCAACTGTAGCGCGGTAACGAGCCAAGTCACCTACGCGATCACGCCTGTACCCACGGCGAACGCGGGTGCGAACATCACACGCTGCGCGAACAACCCCGCCGCAGCATTGAACGGAAGTGTAACGGTCGCCACGGGAGGCATCTGGAGCGGTGGCAACGGCACGTTCGCACCGGGCAACACCAACCTCGGTGCGGTGTACACGCCGAGCGCTGCGGAGATCGCGAACGGCAATGTGACGCTCACGCTGACCACCACGGGCAACGGACTGTGCGCGGCGGTAACGGACGATGTGCTGCTCACCTTCACGCCAGCACCGACCGTGAACGCCGGTGCCGATGTTTCGGTCTGTGCCAACAACGCCACGGTCGTTTTGAATGGCACGGTGGGTGGCGCAACAGGTGGTGTTTGGAGCGGTGGCAACGGATCCTTCACGCCGAACAACACAGCGCTGAACGCGACCTACACGCCCACGCCGGCGGAGATCGCGAACGGCATCCTCACGCTCACATTGAGCACCACGGGCAACGGGGATTGCAATGCGGTCTCCGATGAACGGGTGATCACTTTCACGCCTGCGCCTACGGTACACGCCGGTGTGAATGGAACGGTTTGCGCGAACAACAGTGCGATCACGCTGGCCGGTTCCGTGATCGGAGCGACGGGTGGTGTGTGGAGCGGTGGAGCGGGCAGCTTCGTACCGAACAATGCCACACTGAACGCGACCTATAACCCCACGGCCGCAGAACGTGCCGCTGGTACCGTTACGCTGACCTTGACCAGCACGGGCAACGGCAACTGCAATGCGGTGAGCAGCACCGTCACCTACGCGATAACCCCTGCACCGACGGTGAATGCCGGTCCTGCACAGAGCCTTTGCTCGAACAACCCGGTGGCCACCTTGAACGGCAGCTACACCGTGGCCACGGGCGCGACCTGGAGCGGCGGTGCAGGCACCTTCAGCCCCAGCGCCACCAACATGAACGCGACCTACACGCCCACGGCGGCCGAGGTCGCGAACGGCAACGTGACGTTGACGCTGACCACCACGGGCAACGGCCTGTGCAACGCCGTGAGCAGCAACATCACCTTGAGCTTCACGCCTGCGCCCACGGTGAACGCGGGTGCTCCGGCCTCCTTCTGCGCGAACAACGCGGCCATTCCCCTGAACGGAACGGTCACCATCGCGAGCGGCGGCATCTGGAGCGGTGGTCTGGGCAGCTTCACGCCGAACAACACCACCTTGAACGCGACCTACACCCCGACCCCGGCGGAGATCGCTGCGGGCACGTTGACGCTGACGTTGACCAGTACCGGCAACAACAATTGCACGGCGGTTTCGAGCAGCCGTACCATCACCTTCACACCAGCGCCCACGGTGGATGCCGGTGCGAACGGCACGGTGTGCGCCAACAACGCTTCCATCAGTTTGAACGGCAGCATCACCGTGGCCACCGGCGCCATCTGGAGCGGCGGTACGGGCACCTTCACGCCGAACAACACCACGTTGAACGCCACCTATATGCCGAGCGCTGCCGAACGCGCCGCCGGTACCGTGACGCTCACGCTCACCACGGTGGGCAACGGCAACTGCTCGCCGGTTTCCGATCAGGTCACCTTCACCATCACGCCTGCGCCCACTGCGAATGCCGGTGCCGATCGCGTGCTCTGCGCGAACAATGCCGTGACCTCACTGGCCGGGGCGTTCACGGTAGCGACCGGCGGTGTGTGGAGCGGCGGCAACGGGACCTTCGATCCGAGCATCACGAACATGAGCGCGATCTACACGCCCACGGCGGCGGAGATCACCGCAGGTAGTGTGACGTTGACGCTGGCCACCACGGGCAATGGTTCGTGCAACGCGGTGAGCGACCAAGTGCTGTTGACCTTCACCGATGCACCGACCGCGAACGCGGGTCCGGACGTGACGGTGTGCGCGAACAACGCCGCAGTCGCCCTCGGTGGAAGTGTGGTAACGGCCACCGGTGGTGTATGGAGCGGTGGGACGGGGTCCTTCGCGCCCAACGCGAACACGTTGAACGCGACCTACACGCCGAGTGCTGCGGACATCGCGGCCGGACAGATCACCTTGACGTTGACCACCACGGGCAATGGCAACTGCGCGCCCGCCACGGATACACGCATCATCACCTACACGCCTGCGCCGATCGTGAATGCCGGTGCCGATGGTGTAGTGTGCGCGAACGCTGCGTTGATCAACCTGAACGGCAGCGTGAACGGCGCTGTGGGTGGCGTGTGGAGCGGTGGTGCCGGTGTGTTCTCGCCGAACAATATCACACTGAACGCGACCTACATTCCCACGGTGGCGGAGATCGCCAACGGCAGTGTGACGCTCACGCTCACCTCCGCGGGCAATGGCCTATGCAACCCGGTGACCGATCAAGTGACCTTCGTGATCACGCCTGCCCCCACCGTGAACGCCGGTGCAGACCAGACGCTATGCGGCAACAATGCGAACGCGGTATTGAACGCCGCGATCACCGTGGCCACGGGTGTGCAATGGTCGGGCGGAACCGGCCTGTACGCACCGGGCAGCACGGCGCAGAACATCACCTACATGCCTTCGCCGATCGAGATCGCGAACGGCAGTGTGACGTTGATCGTGACCACCACGGGCAATGGCAACTGCGGCGCGGTATCGGACCAAGTGACGCTCAACTTCACCCCGGCGCCGATGGCGAACGCGGGTCCGGACCAGACGGTGAGCAGCAACAATGCGAACACCACCTTGGCCGGCAGCTTCAACATCGCCACGGGCATCGTGTGGAGCGGTGGTGCGGGCACCTACAACCCGAACAACACCACGACCAATGCGGTGTACACGCCGACCGCAGCGGAGATCGCCGCAGGCAGTGTGACCCTGACGATGACCACCACCGGCAATGGTGCTTGCGCGCCGTCGAGCGACCAGATGACGATCACCTTCGGTGCCGCACCCACAGCGAGCGCGGGTCCGGACCAGACCATCTGCGCGAACAACGCCAGCGTGGTGCTTGACGGTGATGTGACCATCGCCACGGGCGGTATCTGGAGCGGTGGAACGGGCACCTACACGCCCAACAGCGGTGTGCTGAACGCCACCTACGTGCCCAGCGCGGCCGAGATCGCTGCGGGCAGCGTTATGCTCACCCTCACCACGGTGGGCAATGGCAACAGCAATCCGGTGACCGATCAGATGACGATCACCATCACACCCGCACCGGTGGTGAACGCCGGAGCGAACCTCACGGTGTGCGCCAACCAAAGCACCGCACAACTGGCCGGTATCGTGAACCACGCGACCGGTGGGGTGTGGAGCGGTGGGTCGGGCACCTTCAACCCGAGCAACACGAACCTGAACGCGACCTACACGCCAACTCCGGGTGAGATCGCCGCAGGTACCGTGACGCTCACGCTGACCAGCACCGGCAACGGCTTGTGTAACACGGTGAGCGATCAGATGACGATCAACATCGCACCGGCTCCCGTGGTGAACGCGGGTCTGGATGCGACGGTCTGCTCGAACAACGCCGCTGTGCAACTCGCCGCCACGGTGAGCAATGCGGGCGGTGGCATCTGGAGCGGTGGCACCGGCGGATTCTCTCCGAGCATCACGGCCCTGAACGCCGTGTACACGCCGAGCACCACGGAACTGAACAACGGATCGGTAACGCTGAACCTGACGAGCACCGGCAACGGCAGCTGCGCGCAGGTCACGGATCAGGTCTTCATCGTCTTCACACAGACCCCGGTGGTGAATGCCGGTGCGGATGTCACGGTGTGTGCCAATGGTGCCACGGTGAACCTGAACGGTTCCGTAACGGTGGCTGGTGGTGGCGTGTGGAGCGGTGGCAGCGGCACCTTCTCGCCGAACGCCAATGCGCTCAACGCGACCTACACGCCGAGCCCGGCGGAAGTGGCACTTGGAACGGTGACACTCACGCTGACCTCCACCCAGAACGGCCTTTGCAACCCGGTGAGCGATCAGATGACGATCACCATCATCGCGGCGCCTGTCGCCGATGCGGGTAGCGACCTCTTCGTATGCAGCAACAACGCCAATGTGCAACTGGGCGGCAGCGTCGCGGGTGCCGGTGGCGGACAATGGAGCGGTGGCGCAGGATCCTTCACACCGAGCATCGCTTCACTGAACGCGGTGTACACGCCGACCCCGGCCGAGATCGCCGCAGGTACGCTGACCTTGACGTTGACCACGATCGGCAATGGCAACTGCGTACCGGTATCTGACAATGTGCTGATCACCTTCACCGCCGCGCCCACTGCAGAAGCGGGTAGCGGAGGTGTGTTCTGCGCGAACAACGCGAACATCCAATTGAACGGAAGCGTGACCGTGGCGAACGGTGGCGCATGGTCCGGCGCACAAGGCACTTTCAGCCCGAACGCGAACAGCCTCAACGCGGTGTACACCCCATCGGTGGGCGAACTCGCCGCAGGCAGTGTAACGCTCACGCTCTCCACCACGGGAAACAACGGTTGCACCTCGGTGAGCGATCAGGTCACCTACACCTTCACCCCCGCGCCGACGGCCAATGCCGGTGTTGACCTGAACAGTTGCGCGAACAACGCGACGGTGCAACTGAACGGCGCGGTCACGATCGCCACGGGTGGCTTGTGGACCGGTGGCACCGGGGGCTTCGTGCCGAACAACGCCACGTTGAACGCGACCTATACGCCGAGTGCGGCCGAGATCGCTGCGGGTTCCGCGACACTCACGCTTACCACGGTGGGCAATGGCCTCTGCAATGCGGTGAACGATCAGGTGGTGATCACCATCGCGCCTTCGCCGATCGTGGACGCTGGTGCCCCCATCGCGGTATGTGCCAACAACGCGAACGCACAACTGAACGGCTCCGTGTTGAACGCCAGTGGCGGGGTTTGGAGCGGGGCGGGCACCTTCAGTCCGAGCAATACGAACCTGAACGCGATCTATACACCTACGGCCGCCGAGGTGGCCTCGGGCGTGGCGATCGTGACCCTGACGAGTACGGGCATGGGCCTTTGCAATGCCGTCAGCGACAACGTCACCATCACCTTCACACCAGCCCCGGTGGTTGATGCTGGCGCCTCGCAGACATTGTGCGCCAACAATGCCAACGTGCAGCTTGCGGGCAGCGTAAGCGGGGCCACCGGTGGGGCCTGGAGCGGTGGCGCGGGCACTTTCGCGCCCAACGCGAACACCCTGAACGCGGTGTACACGCCGAGCACCGCCGAGATCACCGCGAGCAGCCTCTGGTTGTACCTGACCACCACCGGCAATGGGGGCTGCAACAGTGCACGCGACTCCGTGCAGGTGTTCTTCACCCCCGCACCGAACGCGAACGCAGGCGCTGATGCCCACGTGTGCGCCAATGATGCGGTAGTGGACCTGAACGGTGCCGTGACGGTGGCGACCGGTGGTGTGTGGAGCGGTGGTGCAGGAAGCTTCAGCCCGAACAACACGGTACTGAACGCGACGTACACGCCGAGCTTGGGCGAGATAGCCGCGGGCCAAGCGACCTTGACGTTGACCACGACGGGCATCGGCAACTGTACCGCTGTGCAGGACAACATGGTGATCACCATCGATCCTGTTCCGGTGGTGAACGCCGGTCCGGACCAATCGATCTGTGCCAACAACCCCGCGCTGCAACTGAACGGCTTCGTGGGCAATGCCCCAGGTGCGATCTGGAGCGGTGGCATGGGCAACTACGTATCGGGCGCCACGGCGACGGCCACTCAGTACATCCCCACGGCCGATGAGATCGCGGCAGGTTCCATCACCTTCACCCTCACCAGCACAGGAACCACCATCTGCAACGCCATGAGCGATCAGGTGACGATCACCTTCACCGGTGCGCCGATCGTGGATGCCGGTCTGGATCTGGCGATCTGCGCCAACAACAGCGCGGTGCAGTTGAACGGCAACGTGACCAACGCCAATGGTGGTGTATGGAGCGGCGGCAACGGCACCTATGCACCGGCCAACAACGTGTTCGCTCCGGTTTACACGCCCACGGCCGCCGAGATCGCCTCGGGCAGTGTGACGCTGACATTGACCAGCACGGGCAATGGCAACTGCTACGCGGTGAACGATCAGGTGCAGATCACCTTCACGCCTGCGCCGGTGGCGAATGCCGGTACCGACCTGAACGTGTGCGCCAACAACCCGGTGGTGGACATGAACGGTTCGATGACCGTGGCAACTGGCGGTGTGTGGAGCGGTGGTCTGGGCAGCTATGCGCCCGATGCCAATGCACTGAACGCGCAGTACACGCTCACACCTTTCGAACTGCAACAGGGTAGCGTGACGCTGACCTTGAGCAGCACGGGCAATGGCAACTGCCTCGCCGTGAACGATCAGGTGACGATCACCGTGACACCTGCTCCCGTGGTGAACGCGGGCGCTGACATCACCGCTTGCTCGAACGCGCTGCAAGTCGCGCTGAACGGTACCGTGAGCGGCGGCGCCACCACCGGAGCGTGGACCACCAGCGGCACGGGCACCTTCTTCCCGAACGCGAACCTCCTGAACGCGACGTACATCGCCAGCAGCCTCGATTCGCTGAACGGCAGTGTGGACCTCACCCTGATCTCGACCAGCAACGGGCTGTGCCTGAGCGTGAGCGATGTGCTCACCCTCACCATCCTGCCGAACGCGATCGCGAACGCCGGTGTGGATCAAACGGTGTGTGCTTCGGAAACGAGCATCGCACTGAACGGTACCATCACCGGCAACGCCACGCAAGGCACTTGGACCACCACGGGTTCCGGCAGCTTCGCACCGAACGCCGATGCTGCGAACGCGGTGTACACCATCGCGCCGAGCGATGCGCTCGCAGGCAACATCACCTTCACGTGGAGTGTGAACAGTTGCGATAATGCGATGGACCAAATGACGGTGACCATCGTGCCGGAGTCGCAGGCGAACGCGGGCGCCGATCAGGTGACCTGTGTGAGCGACCTGAGCATCGTGATCAACGGCATCGTGAGCGGCGCCTCCACCACGGGCGTGTGGAGCACCACGGGCACGGGAACGTTCACGAACCCGGCCACCGCGCTCGCGAACATCTACAACGCCAGTCCAGCCGATTCGCTCGCCACGGGCGTGGATCTGATACTCACCGCGACCGGCACGAGCGTATGTCCTGCCGCAATGGATACCATGCACATCAGCATCCTGCCCTTCGGCACGGTGAACGCGGGTGCCGACCTGAGCTACTGCGCCAACAATGCGGTGGTGCAACTGAACGGCTCGTTGGTGGGCGATGCGACGCAGACCCAGTGGAGCACCTCGGGTACCGGTTCCTTCTACCCGAGCAACTCCGTGTTGACGCCGACGTACATCCCCAGTGCGATCGACACGGCCATCGGCAACGTCACGCTCACACTGACCGCACTGAACAGCTGCAGTAACGCCAGCGATGTCATGCAGCTGGAGCTAACACCGGCACCGTATGTGAACGCAGGAGCTGATCAGACCTTCTGCGACCAAGTGAGCCAGTTCAACTTGAGCGGTATGATCTCGGGCATCACCAACGTGGGCCAGTGGAGCACCACAGGCACGGGCAGCATCGCCAACGCGGGCTCGCTGAACACCACCTATACCGCCAGCGCCGCTGATGTGGCCGCCGGACAGATCGTGATCACCCTGTCGTCGTTGAACAACGGCAACTGTAACACGGTGACGGATGCCATGACGATCTACCTCACCGATGCGGTACAGGCCAATGCTGGCCCCGATCAGAGCGTGTGCGTGTCAAGCACCTATGCGCAGTTGCAGGGCCAGATCGTGAATGGATCGCCTTCTGGTCTCTGGTCGGCGACGGGCAGTGGCTCGTTCGTACCGGGTCCTGATGTGCTGAACGCACAGTACCACTTCTCCGCGGCCGACGTGGCCAACGGCAGCGTGGTGCTCACCCTCCTCAGCACCAACACGGGCACCTGTCCTCCTGCGCAGGACAACATGGTGCTCACCTTCGGCAATGCGAGCCACGCGTATGCCGGTGCGGACCAGACGCTATGTGCCAATGCACCCATCGCACAGTTGAACGGGAACTTCAGCGGTGGTGCCCAAGGTGCGGTGTGGAGCAGCAGTGGCTCTGGATTCTTCAGCAACACGGCCGACCCACATGCCATCTATACCATGAGCGCTGCCGATCTCGCAGCAGGTTCGGTGCAGCTCACCCTCACCACGATCACCGATGGCACCTGTGCGGTGGCCAGCGATGCGGTGGTGCTCAACGTGCAGGCCCTACCCACGATCATTGCGGGTAGTGATGTGGTGGCCTGCACCGCGGCTCCGGTGCAGTTGTTCGGTCAGGCGGTGAATGCCACGGGGGGCATCTGGCAAACATCCGGTACGGGAACCTTCCTGGATGCGAACGCCCTTGCCACCTTGTACTATCCGAGTGCTGCGGACAGCACGCTCGGCAGTGTCACCTTGACCGTGACCACCACCGGAGTGCAGCCATGTAGCGCGGTTTCGGACCAGATGGTCATCACCTTCGGAGGTGGGCTCGCTGCCATGGCCGGAGCGGACGTGACCGCGTGCAGCACCGATGCGGAGGTTGCGCTGATGGGCACCGTGCAGGGCACGACCACCGGCCAGTGGAGCACCACGGGCACGGGCTCGTTCGTGCCGAGCGCTACCTCGCTCAACGCCACGTACGTACCCGGTCCGGCGGACTTCGTGATCGGCAACGTTTCACTGATCCTGAGCACCACCAACAACCAGGGCTGCGCAGCGGGGCGCGACACCCTCGTCGTGACCTACCACGTGCCTCCTGTGGTGGATGCGGGCGCCGGTGTGCTGCTCTGCAACGGCTTGGAGGATGTGCAGCTGAACGCCAATGTGCAGCATGCCGCCGCACTGCAGTGGTTCACCACGGGCACGGGCTCCTTCAGCCCGGCCGATGATGTGGCCAATGCGGTGTACACACCTTCGGTGGCCGATAGCATCGCCGGTGGGGTGCATCTGATCGTGACCGGCTACGGCATGGGCGCGTGCGGTAACACCTCCGACTCGCTGTTCATCGATATCGGTCCCACGCGGGTGGCGAACGCCGGTGCCGACCTCGCGGTCTGCGCGGATGGTGCCTACTGGCAACTGGGCGGCACGGTGACGGGCGTGAACGGTGGGGTATGGACCACCACGGGAACCGGCACCTTCCTGCCCGATGCGTCGACCCTGGACGCCACCTACGTGCCCAGCCCCACGGACCTGGTGTTCGGCCAGCTCGCCTTCGTGCTCACCACCAGGGGCAACATGGGCTGCCCGGCGGGCACCGACACCATGGCGGTGAGCCTGCAACAGCCGCCCACCGCGAGCGCAGGTCCCGACATCAACGTGTGCGATGCCTCGGCTGAAGTGCAGCTCGGCGGTTCCTTCAACGGCGCCACCGGTGTGCTGTGGAGCTCGAACGGTTCGGGTGTGTTCCTGCCGAGCAACACCGACCCGAACGCGGCCTACCACCCCGGTGCTACGGACGAGCAATTGGGCACGGTTCGCATGATCCTCACCACCACGGGCAACGGCCTGTGCGCTGCGGCCAGCGACACCCTGTTCCTCAGCTTCACCAATCCGTTGCAGCCGGCCTTCGGCATCACCAACGCTTGTGCAGGTGGTCAGACCGTGTTCTTGGATGCCAGTACCACGACGGGGTCGCCCATCATTGGCTGGAACTGGAGCTTGGACAATGGCGCCACGGCCAATGGCCCTCAGGTGAGCACTTCGTTCGCGGCGCCGGGAGAGTACACGGCTACGCTCACGGTGTTCGCACAGAACGGTTGCAGCGCCACCACAACGCGCACCTTCGAGGTGCTCGGGGCGCCGGTCGCGGGATTCACCATCAGTGGCGAGCTCTTCACCGAGACCCCGATCGCCTTCGCCGACACATCGGTCGGGGCCACCAACTGGCAGTACGACTTCGGTGATGGCAATGGCGCGCTTTCCGCAGAGCCGACCCACGCTTATGAGTTACCGGGCCAGTACATCATCGTGCAGACGGTGACCAACGCCAACGGCTGTATGGACCGGGATTCACTGCTCATCACGATCGAGATGAAGGACATCCTCCCGCCGAAGTTGCCCAACGCGTTCAGCCCGAACGGCGATGGTGTGAACGACGTGTTCTATGTCCGTGGTGGTCCCTTCGAGACCATGGAGTTGAGGATCTACAACGGATGGGGCGAGATGATCTTCGAGACCACCGATCCCACGGCCGGTTGGGATGGAACGTACAACGGCAAGCCGGAGATCAACGGGGTGTATGTGTACTCCGTGGTGGCCACCACCACCACCGGCGAGACGCATGATCGTTCAGGCAAAGTGACCCTTACCCGCTAAACAACACAGCAGCAAGATGAACAACCGGAAGAACACCTTCGCGCTGGCCTTCGCTCTGTGTGTAGCGGGCGCCCTTCAAGGCCAAGACGGAAACCTTTCGCACTACGACGCGGCACCGGCGCTTCTGAACCCTGCGCTCACCGGCATGTACAGCAATGCCGATTTTCGGATGACGAGCAACGTTCGTAGCCAGTGGAACAGCTTGTCGAGCAGTTTCACTACCACTGGATTCGGCTATGAAGTGGGCATGCAGGACCGCTACGGTTTCGGGATGTACCTGAACAATTACAACATGGCGGGGATCATGAACACCTTCCAAAGTGGGCTGTCTGGCGCATACAATGTGTCCGGGCGGGATTCGCGCTACATCCTCTCTGGCGGGTTCAACCTTGGCTTCCTCTATAAGAAGCTGAATGATCAACAGCTTGTGTGGGATGCACAGTACGATAACGGCTACTTCAATACGGACCTGCCGTCGGGTGAGATCATCCAGCGGGGGTCACGGTTCATGCTCGATATCGCAGGAGGCATCGCGTACAAGTCGACCAATGCCCGGAAGCGCGTGAATCCGTTCGCGAACTTCGCCATGTACCATGTGAACACGCCGAACGAGGCCATCCTTGGTACAGGGAGCGACCTGCCCATCCGGTTTGCGGTGAACGCAGGAGCGCGGGTGGAGATCATGGATGACACCTATTTGACCCCGACGGGCCTCTATATGCGTCAAGGAGCCGATCAGCAGATCAATGTGGGTCTGATGGCCGAGGTTGGACTGGGTGGTTCGGTTTACAGCGTGTTGGGCGGTCTGGCCTACCGGGTGAACGACGCTGTGGTCGCCCACGTCGGACTGAAGCACAAGAACGTGTATTACCGCTTCAGCTACGACGCGAACATCTCGAACCTGCAGCACTATACTCGGAAGAATGGGGCCTTCGAGTTCTCGCTGATGTACTATGGCATGCATTCGGGCCGTGACCGCCGGGCCACGAGCAGTGCGTTCTGAGACTCTTTGCACCCGGTCCGCTTGCTCGTTTTCCCCGTTCCGGCTCCGTGAGACCTATTCCGAAGGTCCGGCCCTCGGTGGATCCGCTCCGCGCGTTCTCCGCCTTCGGCTTTGCAAGAGGTTCCTCGTATCGGACGGTGCTGGATCAGCCGCACATCTTCGGCCACTGTTGGGTATCCGTAGGGTATGGCGGTGTCGCGGATGTTTCATGAGAACGGCCCGGAGGTTTCCCTCCGGGCCGTTCTCATGAATGCTCTATGATCAGCCCTTCAGGGCTTCTGCACCGCCCACGATCTCGAGGATCTCGCCGGTGATCGCCGCTTGGCGGGCCTTGTTGTAGGACAATTTCAGGCCTTTCAAGAGGCTGTCGGCGTTGTCCGTGGCCTTGTGCATGGCGGTCATCCGCGCACCGTGCTCCGCGGCGTTGCTATCGAGCAGTGCCTTGTAGAGCTGGATCTTCAAGCTCTTCGGGATGATGTTCTCCACGATCTCCTCGCGGCTCGGCTCCATGATGTGATCCACCTTGGAAGGAGCGGCTTTGGCGGCCTCATCAGCCTTCGGCGGAGCCACAGGCAGGTATTGCTCTTCAGTGAGCACCTGCACCGCAGCGTTCTTGAACTTGTTGTACACCAGCACGATCTGGTCGTACGTGCCGTTGGCAAAGAGCTCCATGAGCAATTCGGCCTTGGGCGCCACCTTGTCGAAGTTCAGGCCGTCGTACAAGCTTGCGCCGTCGGTGGGCAGATCAGCGCTGAAGTACTTCGTGCGGCGGTAGGCGTCCAGCGCTTTCTTGCCGAGCGGAAGCACGTGAACGGTCTTGCCTTCGCTTTCTAGTTGTGCCACAGAGCGACGGATCTGGCGGAACACCTGCGTGTTGAAGGCACCGGCCAGACCGCGATTGCTCACGATGGCCACCATCAACACCTTCTTCACCTCGCGCTGCTGGCTGTATTTGCCTTCGCTGCTGTCCAGTGAAGCGCTCACGTTGCTCAGGATCTGCTGCAGCTTCTCTGCGTAAGGACGCATACGCGTGATGGCATCCTGGGCACGACGCAACTTGGCCGCGCTCACCATCTTCATGGCGGCGGTGATCTGCTTGGTACTGTTGACCGAGACGATCCTATTGCGTACTTCCTTCAGGCTTGGCATCGTGCGCGCTTTCGAAAAGACTTAGTTGTCGAGGCTCTTCACCAGGTCGGCCGCAACGCGTTCCAGCGTGCCCGTGATCTGGTCGTTGTAGTCACCCTTCTTCAAGGCCTCGAGCACATCGTTGTGCTTGTTGCGGAGCATGGTGATGAATTCGGCTTCGAACTGCTTGATGTTCTTCACCGGGACCTTGCTCAACAGGCCTTTGGTGCCGCAGTAGATGATGGCGATCTGCTCCTCCACACGCACCGGGCTGTTCTGTCCTTGCTTCAGGATCTCCACGTTACGGGCACCCTTGTCCAACACCGCCTTGGTGGCGGCGTCCAGGTCGGAGCCGAACTTCGAGAAGGCCTCCAGTTCGCGGTAGGCGGCTTGGTCGAGCTTCAGGGTACCGGCCACCTTCTTCATGGATTTGATCTGCGCGTTACCACCTACGCGGCTCACGCTGATCCCCACGTTGATGGCGGGGCGCACACCGGCGAGGAACAGGTTGCTCTCCAAGAAGATCTGGCCATCGGTGATGGAGATCACGTTCGTGGGGATGTAGGCAGAAACGTCGCCGGCCTGGGTCTCGATGATGGGCAACGCGGTCAAGGAGCCACCACCTTTCACTTTACCCTTCAGCGAAGCGGGCAGATCGTTCATCTGCTCAGCCACGCTCTGGTCGGCAGTGATCTTCGCGGCACGCTCCAACAGGCGGCTGTGCAGGTAGAACACGTCACCCGGGTAAGCTTCACGTCCGGGCGGGCGACGCAGCAGCAGGGACACCTCGCGGTAGGCCACGGCTTGCTTGGAGAGATCATCGTATACGATCAGTGCCGGACGGCCGGTGTCGCGGAAGTATTCGCCGATGGCCGCACCGGTGAAAGGAGCGTAGAACTGCATCGGTGCGGGGTCGCTGGCATTGGCGGCCACCACCGTGGTGTAGGCCATGGCACCAGCCTCCTCCAGCACCTTCACCGTACCGGCCACCGTGGAGCCTTTCTGTCCGACGGCCACGTAGATGCAATACACCGGTTTACCGGCGTCGTAGAATTCCTTCTGGTTGATGATCGTATCGATCGCCACGGTGCTCTTCCCGGTCTGGCGGTCGCCGATGATCAATTCGCGCTGGCCACGGCCCACGGGGATCATGGCATCGATGGCCTTGATGCCCGTTTGCAGGGGCTCCTTCACGGGTTCGCGGTAGATCACACCGGGGGCCTTGCGCTCGATCGGCATCTCGAAGGTCTCTCCCTTGATCGGGCCCTTGCCATCGATGGGCTGTCCGAGGGTGTCCACTACGCGGCCCACCATGCCTTCGCCTACGTTGATGCTGGCGATGCGCTTGGTGCGCTTCACGGTATCGCCCTCCTTGATGCCCACCGATGGGCCGAGCAATACGGCCCCGACGTTGTCTTCTTCAAGGTTGAGCACGATGGCCTGTAGGCCGTTGGTGAATTCGATGAGCTCACCGCTTTGCACGCCTTGCAATCCGTAGATACGGGCGATGCCATCGCCCACTTGCAGTACGGTACCGACCTCTTCGAGTTCGGCCTCGCTGCGGAAGCCGGCGAGTTCTTGTTTGAGGATCGCCGATACTTCGGCGGGTTGCACTTGGGCCATGGCGTAGGCTTTAGATCTCTGGGATGTACGGGTTCTTGGAGAATTCGCGGCGCAGATCGTTCAGGCGGCGGCTCACGCTACCGTCATACTGTTCGTCGCCGATGCGGATCGTCACACCGCCGATCAGGGCGGGGTCCACCTTCTCCGCCAGGTGGATGTTCTTTCCGGGGTAGCGTGCAGCGGCCAGGTCACGCACTTTCTGACGGGCATCGTCGGATAGTGGTACGGCACTGGCCACCTCGGCGGTGACGATGCCTTTGTGGTGCGCGTAGAGCGCGCTGAAGGCCGCCGCCACTTGGGGCAGGAGTGATTCGCGACCCTTGCGCACCATGATGTCCATGAAACGCTGGGTCACCTCGCCCACCTTGCCTGCGAACACCTTGGCCAGCACCGCCGATTTGGTATCGGCTTTCACCACGGGACTGCTCAGCAGGGTGCGCAGCTCACGGCTTTGGGTACAGGCGGAGGCCACCAACACCATGTCCTCATGCACGGCATCCACCGTGGTGCGCTCCAGCGAGAGGTCCATCAGGGAGCGGGCGTAACGATATGCGACCGGAGTGATGTTCATGATCTGCGCAGATCGGCCTCGCTCATCACCTTGTCCAAAAGCGCCTTCTGGGCAGCAGCGTCACCGAGCTTGTCCTTCAGGATACGCTCGGCCACCAGAATGCTCAGTTCGGCCACCTGGTTCTTCATTTCGGTGATCGCGGCGTTCTTCTCGTTCTGGATGTCGGTACGGGCGCGGGCCAACAGGGTGTCGGCTTCGGCCTTGGCCTTGTCCTTCGCCGTGGCGATCTCACGGTCACGGATGTCACGAGCCTCCTTCAACAACGACTCACGCTCTTCACGTGCTGCGCGCATGAGCTCCTCGTTCTGCGAGTTCATGGCCGCGATCTCTGCGCGCGCCTTCTTCGCTTCGTTGAGGGCATCTTCAATGGAGCGCTCGCGCTCACCCAAGGCGGCGAGGATCGGCTTCCAAGCGAACTTCCCAAGGATGAAGAGCACCACCAGGAAGGAGACCGTCATCCAGAAGATGAGGCCGAAGGAGAATTCGATGAGCATGGCTCAGGGTTAAAGGAAAGGAGTGAATTCCGAGACCGAGGGGCCGCCGATGCTTAGAGCACCATGGCGAGCAGACCCACGACGATACCGAACATGGCGGCACCTTCCACCAGAGCGGCGGCCAGGATCATGTTGGCACGGATGTCGTTGGTGGCTTCGGGCTGGCGAGCGATGGCTTGCATGGCGTCACCACCGATGCGGCCGATGCCGATACCGGCTGCCAGGGCTGCGATACCTGCGCCGATGGCGGCGAAACCGAAGTGTGCGTTGGCAGCTGCGTCGAGAAGGATCGAAAGGAACATGCGGGTTGTGTTTATCGGGTTTGGAAGGGTTCTCAATGATGCTCGGTGTGTGCCTCCTCGATGGCCGAGCCGAAGTACATGGCCGAGAGGAAGGTGAACACGAAGGCTTGGATGAAGGCCACGAGCAGTTCCATCATGCTCATGAACACGGTGAATATCAAGGAGAAGATCGAAACGCCCCAGCCGAGGCCGGCGTTGATCTCGCCGAAGATGAAGATCAGGGCGAAGAAGCTCAGCACGATGATGTGACCTGCGGTGATGTTCGCGAAGAGTCGGATCATCAGGATCGCCGGACGGAGGAACACCCCCAGGATCTCCACTGGTGTAAGGATGAACAGCACGGGTTTGGGCACACCGGGCATGGCCAGGATATGCCCCCAGTAGTGGCGGTTCCCGTTGATCAGGGTGATGATGAAGGTGATGGCCGCCAGGGCGAAGGTCACCGAGATGCTGCCGCTCACGTTGGCGCCGAAGGGGAAGATCGGGATCAACCCCATCAGGTTGTTGATCAGGATGAAGAAGAACACGGTGAGCAGGTAGGGCATGAAGCGGGCGTAACCCGGTCCGATGTTGGCCTTGGCCACATCGTCGCGCACGAAGAGGATGATGGGCTCGATGAAGCGGGCGACCCCTTTGGGTGCGCCAAGTCCATGGGTGCGGTAGTGCTTGGCCGTGCTGAGGAAGACCACGAGCATGATGGCGATGCTCACCAGCATGCCCAGCACGTTCTTGGTGATGCTCACATCCCAAGTGGCCTTGGTCAAGGCTTCGTCGATGGTGGCATGATGTGCGTCGGTGCCATCGGGGGCGGTGGTGGCCACCAGCTTGCCTTCGTGCAGCATGTAACCGCCATGGGTCTTGTGGCCATGGTCGAAGTGGCCGCTGCTGAAGCAGGAAAGACCCCGTTGGGTATTGTATACGATGATGGGCAGGGGCAGGGTGGTGTGGCCCCAGAGGTGCCAGCCGTGTTCATCACCCACGTGCCCCATGATCATCTCTCCGGGGTTGAACTTGTCGTGCGGCTCGGCGATGGTGGGGTGCTCCTCGGCCACATCCTCGGTGGCCAACTGGGCATCGAGGGATGTGGAATGGAGGCTGTCGTGCCCGGAAGCGTGATCATGCTGTGCCACGGCGACCCCAGCGAGAATGGTGCAAATGGCAAGGAAAGTGGCGCGGATCAAGGCTTTCATCGCTGGTACGCGGCTGGGGCCGCCCTCAATTCGGGCGCGAAGGTAGCCCTTGTCGGCTTACAATTCCCAACTTTTGAGCAAGCTGAACGACGGAGCGCCAGGAAGTCCACATGGATCAGGGCTTTCGGGTGGCACGAAAGAGATGGAGCATGGCACCTGAAATGCCCACCAATGCACCCAGCAAGGTGAATAGGGGGAAGCGCCAGCCGGTGAGCCCGTCGATCCAATGCCCCAGGAAGGTGAACGCTGCCACAAGGCCGGCCATGGTGAGGCCAATGCCCGAATACCGCATGTAGTCGCGAGCGCCCGGCGGTATCAACGGGCGGCGCGGTCCGTTCATGGCCGGGATCGGTTGATGGCGCGGAACTGATGCATGGTGTCGAACACCAGGTACACCAAGTACAAGGCTCCGAACGTTAGGGCCTGGGCCAGCACCCGGTCGCGCGGTGTGGCGAACACCACCACGACCAGCACCAGCAGCGAGGCGAACATCTTTAGGGCCATCACCGACATGGACGAACGTACGGCCTGCTTGGGGTCCTGTGCCCGTTGTTGCAACAAGCGGCCACCGATGCTGAGCAAGGTGAAGAAGGTGAGCAGCAGGAAAGGTGCGAGGCCAAGGGGGTACCCCCCGAGCGTGAACGTGGCGTAGAGCGCAACGGCGCAAAGCGCGGCCAAGACCAAGGGTCCCTGGAACGCACGGGACATCATGGCGCCTTAACGCACCGCCTGTTGCGGTTCCGTGCGGGCGGTGGCGTTCTCCGTGCGCAGGCGCACGGGGTCCATTTCCTTCACCACACCACCACCCATGCTGCAGTTACCGGTGAACACCGCACCGGGCTCGATGGCCAATTTTTTGGTGTTGATATCACCCTGCAGTTTGGCGGTGGCCTTCAGGCTCAACAGATCCTGGCAGTTGATCTTGCCGATCACCGTACCCTCGATATCGCTGCTCTGGCACACGATCTCGCCCTCGATGCTGCCGGTCTGTCCCACGATCACGCGCCCGCGGGCATTGATCGTCCCTTTCACACGGCCGTCGATACGGATGTTGCTGTCGCTGCGGATCTCCCCTTCGATGGAGGTCCCCTCCATGATGCTGTTGATCTTACCGGGGCTTACGGGTTCGGCGGTCTTGGTGCTCATGGGGGCTGGGTTCGCAGGTTTGTCGGAGCGGAACATGGTCGTTCGGGATCGCGTGAGCGTCAAAGATAGGTGCCAGCGCCGGTTATCCTACTGACGGTCAAGGTAATTCTGTGCAAAGAAGTTGGAGTAGCCCTCGACATCCTTGCTTTTGTATAGCTGTGTATAGTTGGCGGTGGTGATGGGGAAGGCCGGAAACCCTTGGTCGTTGATGCCCACGAGCTGTTCATTCCCGCTGGTGAAGAGGGCGTTGTATTGCATGGCCAATTCCTTGTTGGGGAATCCACTGACGAGGACCACTTGATGTTCGGTGTCTAAGAAACTATTGGTGATCTCCACCGGCGTACCCGGAAAATACCGCTGGCTGAAGGCCGAGATCCGGGTCTTGATGGTATTCAGGTCCGAGCCTTGGTTGGGTACGATGAGGGCGAAGAAGTGGGGTCCTGGGTCGGTGCTGTATTCGCCAGCGGCGCCTTGTTTCTGGGGAGGGGGCGGCGCCTGTCCGGTGGATCGGTCCATGGCGGCCAGCATTTCGGAGGCCGCACGCTCCTCGTCGGTTCCGGCGAACTTGGTCTTCACATCGTTCAGGGCGTCGCGGAAGCCGCTCTGGTCGCGTTGCCCACCCAGGGCCATGGCGCGGAGCAGGTGGTATTTGGCCAGGAAGTGGTTGCGCGGTTCATTGGCGATCATCCCATCGCACGAGACGATCACGGAGGCGAACATGTACTGCCGGTAGCGGTCGTACACCTCTTTATAGGCCACCTCCTCCTCCTTTCTGCGCACCTCGTCGGCCTGTAAGATGTTAGGGTCGCGCACCAGGCGAGCGAACTCGGAGTCCGGCCAACGCTCCAGGATCACGTTGGCATAGTGCTGCGAACCCATGCCGTCCGGGGCGAAGTAGTTGGTGGTCTGTTCCTTCTCCAGGTATATCCGATAGAGCTGATAGAAGCTCTCGGGTGTATAGCGGCACTCTTCGAACCGGCTGTTCAGCACCTCGAAGCTTTCAATGGCATTGTCGGCGTCCTTCAGTTGTTCCTTATAGATGATGCCGCTCGTGTACAGTGCTGCGCACACCCTGACATTGGAGGCCTCCAAGGCCACATCGCTCTTGGGGATGTCCTTGACGTAGAACGAAGGGTCCTTCCATTCCTCTTCCTTCTTCTCTTTCTCCTTCTGGGCTTCGGGATCCGTCTCCTCCTCTTCGGTCAGCTCGGCCAAGGCAGTACCCTTCTTATCCTTCCGGCGCCAGTCGTCTTCCAGCGCTCGATCGCCCCAGCGCTTGCGGAAGCTGGATAGGCCGCGCCCGATCTGCTGTGGGTCGTAGAAGTACCAGGAGCCGCGTTGGCCCGCACCGCCGGCTGGCGGTTTCATGCCCGCATCGGGGTTCGCTTGCGCGGCGGCACGTGCTTCTTCTTCAGCCTGCTCCCGCTCGGCTTCGGCTTGCTCGCGGTCGCGGATGATGCCCCGTATCTTTTTCTCCAGGTCCTTCTCGTCCAACTTGGCCAGGGCCTGAAGGCTATCCTCCAGCGCGATGATCCTGAGCTGCTCCACCAATTCGCCGAGCACCCTGGCGCGTGTGCTCACTTCTTCATGTCGTGCATGGGTCTCCACCAGGATGCTCTTGGTGGAATCGTAGTACTGCTGAGCGCTTTCGTACGCGCGATCGTCGAAATAGAGATCCGCCAAACGAAGGAAGGTCTTGGCCTTCTGGTTCACGTCGGTGGTGCTCACCCGTGCGCTGGTCAGCAGGTGTTCCACCGCTGCGGAATCCTTGTTCTCCTTCAGGTCCAGGTCGGCCAGGGCGTAGTGCAGCATGTCGAAGTGGTCGATATGCTTATCGTCTCGCAACATCCGGGTCAGTTTCTTCCGGATCTCCTTGCTGTTGCCCTTGTTGAATGCCAGCGCTTGGAAGATCTGGGTGTGGAAGGCCATTTCGTAGGGTGGATTCATCCGCGCCACAGCGGCGAACTGTTGGATGGCTTTTTCCTCCAGACCCTTGTATTGGTACAGCTGGGCCAGTATGAAGGCCCACCGCACCCGCTCCTTCTTGGTGCGCGCGTTGGGTATCGCCGATTCGAGGTGTACGATGCCATCGTCCACCTTGCCGCGCTTCAGGTCCAACTCGGCTTGTACGGCGGCCAACTCGCCATGGTCGAACCGCTTGGGTAGCACCTTCTGTCCGGTCACCTCGTCCAACGCACTTTGGGCCTTGCCGAATTGCTCCAGGATGATCGCCGTTCGGGCCAGCCACACGAGGCTCTCCAAGTGCCGGTCACCCTCCTTGAAACGTCGGCTCACGTAGGTGAAGCCACGCTCGGCCTCGTAGTAGTTCTTCTTGTAGAAGTGGCTCTTTGCGATGACGAACCACGCATCGTCGATCCACTTGTTCTTCTCCTTTCCCTTGATGTTCATCGAATGCCGCTCGATCACCAGCGAACACTTGTCAATACACTTCTCCAGGTCCGGGGTCGCATTCTTGGCCTGTTCGTCCGTACCGTAGACGAACAAGGGGAGGACCCGGTCATAGTCATCCACGTGCGCGGTCTCGATGCCCGCCACCACTTCGTTGAGCTTCTCGTTGGCGTTGAACCAGCCGTTGTCCCGTGCGGTGAGGCGGTGGAAAGTGCGGTTCAGGAAGGCGTCCTTCTCCTGGGAACAGCCCGTGCTCAGCCCAACGACCAAAAAGAGAGCGCCGTAAAGACGAAGAATTCGGAACTGTCGCATGGAATGCCGCAAAGGATAACTACGAACGGGCGAAGATATTTCACGGGGGGCCATCCCGGCGCGGACTTGTGGGTTCGTCGGTCAGGGCCGCCTCTGGTCCCGAAGGGCGCGGTGGTTGCGCAGGATGCGGAGGTACTGGCGGAAAGTGGGGGTGGTCCACTTGGTGCCAGGGCCTTGCGGACGTGCCAGGGCCAGGTGGGTGGGCAGGTCGTCCAGTACTTGGCGGAGTCCCGCGGCGCTGGCGTCCAACACGTCGCGCATGGTGTGGGTCACGGTGGCTCGTAAGGTGGGCTGGAAATGGATAGGCACCTCCCGCTGCTGAACGATGGCCCCCGTGTCGATCCCCTTGTCGATCCGGTGGATGGTGTAGCCCGTTACCGCAGAGCCGTTGTACAGCGGCCAGATCACCCCTTGAGCGTTCTGGTATGCAGGCAGTATCTCGTGGTGTATGTTGAGCATGCCTAAGCGCGGTACTTGGAACACCTTGCTACCGATATAGCCGTTGCCCAGGCTTATGGCGATATCGGCTCGGGCGTCCTCCATGGCCTGTACCGTTCGTGGGTGGTTCACGGCGGGCGTGTTGGTCAGCGCCACCCCGGCTTGGGCGCACAACGCGTTCAGGTCCTGGATCCTGGCCAAGGCCTGTAGGTCGGCACTGTACCATGGTCGCATCCGATAGCCCACCCATGCACCCAATGGGCCGATACGCAGGATCTTGCGGAGTTTCTTCCTCCAACGCCCTTTGGGCGCCGCATGTCCTTGGGCATGGATCACCTGTACCACCTGGAACCGCTCGCTGCCCAGCAGGTAGGGTAGGTGGTGGCTGGCTGTTCCACGCGCAGCGCTCGTTAGTATCACCACCCTCATGCGTGGAGATATGGGTTGCTGGCCGCATCGCCACGCAAGGCGTTGGAAGCCAGGAAGTAACGGATATGCGACATGGGCCAGTCCAGGATGATGTGGTCCCGACGGATGAGTAGTTCCTCGGGAGGGGTCGGGGTGCTGTTGGCATGGCAACCCCGCTCGGCGGTGGCGCAGCTCAGATGTCCGGCGGCCATCACCGCCCGGTAGCCGGCTGCGGTGAAGTCCGTGAAGCGGCCGTACGGGAAGGCGAAGTGGTCCGCGCGCCCCACCCATTGGATCAGCGTATCGCGGGTCTTTTCGATGTCCGCCACGAGATGGTCGTGATCCAGTCGGTCCATGTGGTGATGCTCCCACGTGTGCGAGCCGATCTCATGGCCCAGTTTGACCAGCTCATCGAGTTCGTCCCGGTCCAGGAACCGCACGGGGGGCAGGTTGAAGCGCTCGGCGCAGATCGTGCGGATGTGTCGTGGGTCCTTCAGACCGATCAGGGCCGGGTTGACGAAGAAGCAGGCGCTGATGCCCAAGCGATGGAGGACGCGTGCGCCATCGAGGTTGTTGCGGAAGCCGTCGTCGGAGCTCACGCAGAGGTAGGGGCGGTCCATGGTGCCCAGCTGCACGCGGCGCACGGCTTCGCTGTACGGGATGAAGGTGTGGTCGCGGGCCAGCGCCTCCACCAAGCGTTCCAAAGCCACCAGTTCGTCGGTGAAGGTGTGGTGGATGTACAGGAACTGTACACGTGGACGCGAAAGCGCCCGAGCGGTACTCCCCTGCATGCGCTGTGCCAGGGCCAGTGCATCCAACGCGGCATGGCGCACCCGCGCCCGTAGGCCACGCTCGCTGCCTTTGATCTCCGCGTATCGCTCGGTGTATGTCACGGGTCGAAAGTAGGTCGCTCCCGAGGTATCGGGCGTGGTGTGGGTGATGCGTTGGTGAGCGAACCGCCGGATCGCGACACGAGCGAAGGGTGGATCAATTGCCGGCATCGGGTTGCCTCGGCCGTCAGCACCGATATTTGCGCGATGCCCACCGCACCAGCCGCCAAGGGTCGTGACAGATCGGGTCGCCGCCGAAAACTGCTCCGCAAGTTGCGCGACCGTTACCGGTTGTTGCTGATCAACGACAGCACCTTCGAAGAGCGGTTCACCATACGGCTGAATCGGCTGAACGTGCTACTCCTGGGTGTGGCGGCGTTCCTTTTGTACGGAGCGTTCGTCACGGCGGTGATCGTCTTCACGCCGCTCAAGCGCTACATCCCGGGTTACGCCGATCAGGAGACCAAGCGGAACGCCTACCGGAGCTTGATGATGGCGGATTCCCTGGAGCAACGGCTGCACGAGCGGGACCTGTACATCACGAACCTGCGCAACGTGTTGCAGGGTGATCTTCCGGCTGATAGTGCCACCACCTACCAGCCGTTGTCCGCACCACCCTCGGCGGCGGACTTGGTCGCTGGTTCCCAGGACAGTCTGCTGCGCCAACGAGTCGCTCGAGAAGAGGCCTTCAGTGTGAAAGAAGGTCGAGTGAGCACGGACCGGCGAGAGTTGGCCGGGGTTTTCTTCTTCACGCCATTGCGAGGAATCGTTACCAGCCGGTTCGAGCGGCAGAAGAGCCACTTCGGCATCGATATCGTGGCCAAAGCCGATGCGGCGGTGAAGGCCTGTCTGGCGGGAACGGTGACCCTGGCGAGCTGGACCACCGACGCAGGCCATGTGATGCAGATCCAACATGGCAACGACCTGGTGAGCCTGTACAAGCACAACAGCGTGTTGTTGAAGAAGGTGGGCGATAAGGTGAAGGCCGGGGAGGCCATCGCCATCGTAGGGAACAGCGGAGAGCTCACCACGGGTCCGCACCTGCACTTCGAGCTGTGGCTCAATGGCGAGTCCGTGGACCCACAAGCGTACATGGTGTTCGAATGAAGGACCACCGCCCATACGAGTGGGGTGCGCCAAGCGTGCTCAACAGGCCACCATGTTCACGTGCATTGCCGCTGGGCCGCGCCCATCAACGACCGCCCTTCTTCACCCATGAGCCTTAAGTCCGCCATCGCAAAGCCCATTGCCAAAGCGGTCACCGAAGCGGTGATGAGGCGTGCGTTGGATCCCGTTGCCACGCAAGCTGCCGTGTTGAAGAAGCTCCTTCGGTTCGCGGGGGACACCAGCTTCGGTCTGGAGCACCGGCTGTACCAGGTCGCCGACCACGCCGGTCTGGTACAGGCCGTGCCGCTGCGCGATTACGAGGGCTTCAGGCCCTACATCGATAGGATCAAGTTCGGCGAGGAGGATGTGCTTTGGCCGGGCAAGCCACTGTACCTGTGCAAGACCAGCGGCACCACCAGCGGGGCCAAGTACATCCCCATCACCAAGGAAAGCCTGCCCAACCACATCGGCAGCGCACGACGGGCTCTGCTGGCCTATATCGCGTATAGCGGCAAGGCCGATTTCGTGGACGGGAAGATGATCTTCCTGCAAGGCAGCCCGGTGTTGGACCGCAGCACGCACATCCCCAGCGGCCGCCTCAGCGGTATCGTGGCCAACCATGTGCCGGCGTACCTGCTCAAGAACCGCATGCCCAGCTACGCCACCAACAGCATCGCCGATTGGGAGACCAAGGTGGAGGCGATCGTGACGGAGACCATGGCTGCCGACCTGCGCTTGATCAGTGGCATCCCGGCATGGGTGCAGATGTATTTCGAGCGTTTGCTGTCACGCACGGGCAAGGCCGATGTGAAGAGCGTGTTCCCCCATTTCTCGCTGTTCGTGTACGGCGGGGTGAACTATGCCCCCTACCGGAGCCGGATGGAGGCCTTGATCGGTGGCCGTGTGCCCAGCGTGGAGCTCTTTCCGGCCAGCGAAGGGTTCATCGCTTATCAGGATCGCAGTGGCGAAGAAGGCCTGTTGCTCGTGCTGGACAATGGCATCTACTATGGGTTCCTACCCGTGCAGGGGGCTGGTGCATCCGGTCCCGAGGCATCGGGTGGTACCCGTCCGCTTTCGTTGGCCGAGGTGGAGCTGAACGTGCAGTATGCGTTGGTGCTTTACACCAATGCGGGGCTTTGGGGGTACGAGATCGGCGATACCGTGAAGTTCGTCTCGCTTTCGCCGCCGCGCATCGTGGTCACCGGGCGTACCAAGCACTTCACCAGTGCGTTCGGGGAGCATGTGATCGCCGAGGAGGTGGAAGGCGCCTTGAAGGATGCCATGGCACAATGCCCTTGCGAGGTGGCGGAATTCACCGTGGCCCCGCAGCTGGCACCGGCCGAAGGGCTGCCATTCCACGAATGGCACATCGAATTCGCGGCACCCCCGGCGGATCCGGACCGGTTCGCGGCATTGATCGACGCGGCGTTGCAGGTCCGCAATGTCTACTACCGGGACCTGATCACCGGCAAGGTGCTTCGGCCATTGGTGATCCGGTCGTTGCCGCGTGGGGCGTTCGCCGAATGGATGAAGGCACGTGGTATGAACGATGCACAGAGCAAGGTTCCGCGCCTGGCCAACGACCGCCGATACGTGGACGGTCTGTGATCAACCGATCACCTGCGCCTGGGGGTAGCGCTTCTTCCAGAATTCCAAGGCCTTCAGGCTGGCCAGCGTGATCACCGTGCGGTGGTCCAGCTGCACTTTGATCGCTTTGAGACCTTCTTTGATGGGTTGCGACAGCACGATCTTCTTCTTTGCACGTGGCATGATGATCCGGTTTATTCGTTCTAAGCTTAAGACGTGCAAAACCATGCCGAAGGTGCGTGTGTCAGGTTAAGAAGTGTGAAAATGACCGTTCAGGGCACGATCCGTTCGGCCTGGCAGAAAGAGCCGCACAATGCGACCTTTGCGATCCATGATCGCCAGGATCGGCACCGACCTTGCCTCCGCTGCAGCCCTGCTGCGCGCGGGAGAGCTGGTTGCCATCCCCACGGAAACGGTCTATGGCCTTGCTGCCAATGCCTTCGACCCGGTCGCCGTACTCAAGGTCTTTCAAGTGAAGGCGCGCCCCTCCTTCGATCCGCTCATCGTCCACATCGGTCGTCAGGAGGCGATCCACGGCCTCGTACGCGCGCTACCGCCGGGAGCCCAAGCGTTGATGGATGCCTTTTGGCCAGGGCCGCTCACCATCGTACTGCCCAAACAGCCGGAGGTTCCGGATATCGTGACCAGCGGTCTGGACACGGTGGGGGTGCGCATGCCCGCACATCCGCTCACCCGGGCGCTCCTGGATCTGCTGGAGTTCCCCCTCGCAGCCCCCAGTGCCAATCCGTTTGGCTACGTGAGCCCCACCACGGCGCAGCATGTGGCCGACCAGTTGGGTGAACACATACCGTACATCCTGGAGGGTGGCGCGGCCGAGGTCGGGGTGGAGTCCACCATCATCGGGTGGGAGCACGATCGTTGGGTGTTGTATCGTGCGGGAGGCGTGGCCTTGGAGCGGCTCGAAGAAGTGGTGGGCACCGTGGATCCGGGCATGAAACCGGTGCGACCGGTGGCACCCGGCATGCTCGAAAGCCATTATGCGCCCCGGAAGCGCGTGTATGTGGGAGATGTATCGAGCTTGTTGAAGGAGCACGAAGGACGCCGGGTCGGAGTGATCGCTTTTCACACACCGTACCAAGCGTACCGGAACGAGGTGCTTTCGCCCACGGGTGATCTGGCGGAGGCCGCGCGGCACTTGTTCGCCGTGCTCCGCGAGCTGGATGCCAGTGATGTGGAGGTGATCCTGGCCGAGGTGTTCCCCGATGTTGGGCTGGGCAGGGCGATCAACGACCGGTTGAGGCGGGCGGCGGCACGGTAGGGTCGGACACGGAAGGTCGATGGGTCCGTGGTGCGCCACAGCCCTTTCCACCCGCAAGGCGGAGCCGGTGTGCCGTAGTGGGAGCTACCCGGATAATGTCCGTCGCCAAAAGCGATCTTTGCACCCTTCGGCCCTGCGGACCGTGTGCATGCACGGTGGCTTGGCCCCTGGACGAATGACCAAGAACATCGCCATCCTCGGATCCACCGGCTCCATCGGCACCCAAGCGCTCGAGGTGGTCCGCGAGCAGCCCGGTCGCTTCGGGGTGGAGTTGCTCACCTGTGGCAACAACGTGGATCTGCTCATCAAGCAGGCCCTGGAGTTCAAGCCCAACGCCGTGGTGATCGGTGACGCAGCAAGGTTGGAAGAGGTGAAGGACGCGTTGTTCCCGGCGGGCATCAAGGCCTATGCGGGTGCTGATGCCTTGGAGCAGTGTGTGCGCATGGAGGGCATCGAGCTGGTGCTTACCGCGTTGGTCGGTTACGCGGGCCTGCGCCCTACGTTGGCCGCGATCGATGCAGGCAAGCACATCGCCCTGGCGAACAAGGAGACCTTGGTGGTGGCCGGCGAGTTGGTGACGAAAGCGGCACGCGCCCGGGGGGTGAACATCTATCCGGTGGACAGTGAGCACAGCGCCATCTTTCAATGCTTGACCGGGGAGTGGCACAACCCCATCGAGAAGATCGTGCTCACCGCCAGCGGAGGGCCGTTCCGCGGGATGTCGCGGGAACAGCTGGCGGAGGTGACCAAGGCGCAAGCCCTGAAGCACCCCAACTGGGACATGGGTGCCAAGATCACCATCGATAGTGCCAGCCTCATGAACAAGGGGCTGGAGGCCATCGAGGCGAAGTGGCTCTTCAACCTACGGCCGACGCAGATCGAGATCGTGGTCCATCCACAGAGCATCATCCACAGCGTGGTGCAGTTCTGCGATGGCAGCATGAAAGCGCAGATGGGCCTGCCCGACATGAAGCTGCCGATCCAGTACGCCATGACCTATCCGGATCGATCACCCACCACCTGGCCGCGGTTCGATTTCATGAAGTATCCGGCCCTCACCTTCGAGCGCCCCGACCTGGCCACCTTCCGCAACCTGGCCCTGGCCCTGGCCGCCATGGACAAGGGGGGGAACGCTCCCTGTGTGCTCAACGCCGCCAACGAGGTGGCGGTGGACCTATTCTTGAAGGAGCGGATCGGTTTCCTGGAGATGAGCGACCTCATCGCGCATACGCTGGAGGCCGTGCCTTTCCAAAGTGAACCAACACTCGCCGACCTGGGAGCAAGTGACGCCGAGGCGCGCCACATCGCCCGTACATCGACCCCTGCATGGAGATCCTGATCAAAGCCGCCCAGTTCATTCTGAGCCTGTCCATCATCGTTACCCTGCACGAGTTGGGGCACTTCATCCCGGCCCGCTGGTTCAAGGTGCGCGTGGAGAAGTTCTACCTCTTCTTCGACCCTTGGTTCTCGCTGTGGAAGAAGAAGAAGGGCGATACGGAATATGGCGTGGGCTGGCTCCCGCTGGGCGGTTATGTGAAGCTGAGCGGCATGGTGGACGAGAGCATGGATACCGAACAGATGAACAGGCCTCCGCAACCCTGGGAGTTCCGGAGCAAGCCGGCCTGGCAGCGCCTGATCATCATGGTAGGGGGCGTTACGGTGAACCTGCTGTTGGGCATGCTGATCTATATCGGTGTGTTGTACACCTGGGGCAAGGAATACCTGCCGCTGAGCGAGGTGAAGTACGGCGTTCATGTGAGCGAGGTGATGCAGGAGGTCGGGTTCAAGGAGGGCGATATGATCCTGGAGGCTGAGGGCGCCGAGTTGCGGTCGCTGGAAGAGGTGGGACGAGCGATCCTGATCAGTGAGGTGCGTAAGGTGGAGGTGGAGCGCAACGGGCAGCGCACCACCGTGACGCTGCCTCCCGATGTACACGAACGGATCCTGGCCAGTGGCGAGAAGCAGTTGTTCGCACCGCGCGTGCCCTTGATGCTCGATACCGTACTGGCCGACGGCCCTGCGGCCCGCAGCGGGTTGCTCAAGACCGACCAGGTGCTGGCCGTCGGCGACAGGTCCACGCCCTATTTCGGCGATTTCCGGAAGGCGCTTCTGGCGCACAAGGGCGAAGTGGTGGCCTTGAAGGTGGAGCGGGATGGGGCGCGGATCGCGGTGGAGGTGCCGGTGAGCGAGGAGGGCACCATCGGCGTGGGCAACGCTCCGGCCACGCGGTTCTTCACCCCGGCACACGAAACGTTCGGGTTGTTGGCGTCCATCCCGGCCGGGATCGGCCATGGTTGGGAAACGCTGAGCGGCTATGTGAGCTCCCTGAAACTCCTGTTCACCAAGAGCGGCGCCAGCCAGATCGGTGGCTTCGGCACCATCGGTAGTCTGTTCAGCCCCTCGTGGGATTGGCGATCGTTCTGGAACATGACGGCCTTCCTCAGCATCATCCTCGCCTTCATGAACATCCTGCCGATCCCAGCGTTGGACGGTGGCCATGTGATGTTCCTGATCTATGAGATGATCGTGGGAAAGCCGGCACCACAGCGGGTGCTGGAGGTGGCGCAGATGATCGGCATGGTACTGCTCTTCGGCCTGCTGCTCTTCGCGAATGGGAACGACCTGTTCAAAGGCATCACGGGCAGGTTCTGACCCCGGTAACTCCACCCCCATGATCGTCACCCGTGCTCGAGCGCTTTCGGAGAACAAGAAGCAGCTAACGAAGTTCGTGCTGATCGGGGGGCTCGCTGTGCTTACCGACCTGGCGTGCTACTATGTGTTCCTCAACCTCATGCCGCCGCATGCCTTCCCGCCACCGGTCAGCAACGAGGCGGTGAGCAAGACGCTTTCGTTCCTCTGCGGGCTGTCCGTCACGTATTGGTTCAATAAACGATGGACGTGGCGGCGCAGGGACCGCGACAGCAAGCGCCTGGCCAAATTCTTGCTCACCTACGGTGTATCGCTGTTGCTGAACGTGGGCATCAACTCCGGCCTGCTGTACCTGCTCCACACGCGACCGGAGTTCGCAGGCATTCCCTTCAAATACCTGATCGCGTTCGTGGGGGCCACAGGCTTCTGTTCGGCCTTCAACTTCCTGGGGCAGAAGTTCTGGATCTTTAGGTCCGGAGAAGAGGACGAGTAGTGCCGTGGTGCATCGCGGTCGGGGTGCCGGAACCCTGGTCCGGTGCTTCGCGTAGAAACCACCATGGCTCACGTGGTGTTGGTGGAAGACGACGCGCTCGTGCGCAAGTTGTTGGAGAAGCGACTGACGGCCGCTGGCTGGCGGGTCAGCGCCATGCGCGATGGGCGTGATCTGGCCGCGTATCTGGAACGAGCGCCCGCGGACCTTCTCCTGATCGACCTCGGCCTGCCGCACATCGATGGCCTGGCGCTGGTGGAGGACTTACGCAACCGGGGCATCACCACGCCGGTGATGGTGCTCACCGCGTACGACCTGCCACACTTGCACGCTACGGTGCGTAGTACCGGCGCGAACGAACTGGTCCAGAAGCCCTACGACCAGGAGGAGCTGATCCGCCGAATGGAACGCCTGCTGGCGGCTTGATCGGGCGGAACCCGCATCGTGGTGGCACACGCCGGTCAGGGCATGTCGACCCCTGCCCAGGTCCTGATCCCGGTATGGTGGTGCGAGGCGTCGCACCAACGACATTTGTACTCTTGCGCGCCACTTCACACACCCATGATGTCATCCTGATCGGCCAGGGCCTGGCTGGTACGGTGCTGTCCACCACCTTGCGCCAGCGCGGACTGCACGTTGCGGTGTTCGACGTGCCTCAGGAGGGGCGCGCTTCCGAGGTGGCCGCAGGGCTCGTGAATCCAGTGGCGCTTCGTCGCACCGTACTCTCCTGGAGGGCATCGGAGATGTTGGCCATCGCAGGTGCCTTCTACCGCGACCTTGGGCTCATGCACGACCAGGTCTTCTGGCACCCGATGCCGCTCGTAGCCGTGTTCCCTACGGCTCAGGAGGCCGGGATCTGGCAGTTACGGACCCGGGAGGAGGAAACGAAACGGTTCGTGCGCATGGATACTTCGGTGGATCCTGTGCTCGACGTGTTCCCGCAGCCCTATGGCCGTGGCATCATCGACCGCTGCGCATGGGTCGACGTGAAGTCCTTGCTGGTGGCTCACCGAGCGGAATTGCGTGCCGAGAACGCTTTGTTCGAAGCGCATATCGATCCGGCAGCGATCCTGCGCGAAAAGGATGGTGTACGGATCGGCGATGTGGCAGCGCCGCTGTTGGTGCACTGTGCGGGTCCCTTTGCCGAAGTTCCTGGGATGGTGCCGGTGAAGGGCGAGGGGCTCACGGTCCACATTCCCGGGCTGGTCCTGGATCGGATCGTCCATCGCGGCGTGTTCGTTCTTCCCGTGGGGTCGGAGACCTATCGGGTGGGAGCCACCTTCGCGTGGAACGAGGTGTGGGGTGGCCCCAGTGAAGAGGCCCGTGATCATCTCTTGGACCGGTTGCAGCGGTTGGTGGAGCGTGAGGTGAAGGTGCAGCATCATTGGGCCGGGGTACGGCCGGCCTCTCGGGATCGTCGCCCCATCCTGGGTCGGATCGGACCGCACGAGGCGGTTCTCAACGGACTGGGCTCGCGAGGTGTGTTGCTTGCACCGTGGTGTGCCCAACACCTGGCGGCACACCTCTACGATGGTGTCCCGCTGGATCCTGCCGTGGATCCAGCGCGATTCGTGGATTGAGGTCAAGGAGGTGGTGCATCAATCCACTTCCCGGTGGAGCACGCTCATCAAATGGTCCGGGAAGTAGTGGTCGGCCATGCGCACGAACTCATCGCCGCGGGAGAACATGTCCATGCCCACCTCGGCGAAGCTGGGCTTGCCGCAGGCCGCCAAGAGTTCGATCGCCGCATGCAGCGTGTTCTTGTGGAAGTGGTACACGCGTTCGGTCTTGTCGGTGACCACCAATCCCTTCTGCAAACCCTTGTCCTGGGTGGCTACGCCGGCCGGGCAGTCGTTGGTGTTGCAGCGCAGGGCTTGGATACAGCCCAGTGCGAACATGAAACCGCGCGCGCTGTTGCAGGTGTCGGCGCCCAGGGCGAGGAACTTCAGGATATCCGCGGCCGAGGCCACTTTGCCACTGGCGATGATGCGGATGTGTTCCTTCAGCCCATGGTGTTTCAAGGAGCCGTTCACGAACATCAACGCGGGTACGATAGGCATGCCCACATTATCGGAGAACTCCAGCGGCGCCGCCCCGGTGCCACCTTCCGCGCCGTCCACGGTGATGAAATCGGGCATCATACCGGTGGACCGCATGGCCTGGCAGATGGCGGTGAACTCCTCGGCTTTCCCGATGCAGAGTTTGAAGCCCACGGGCTTACCGCCGGAGAGCTCGCGCAGCTGTTCCACGAAACGAAGGAGGCCATGCACATCGCTGAAGGCACTATGGCCGGGCGGGGAGAGCACGGTGGTGCCGGGTTGGATATGCCGGATGGCCGCGATCTCCGGGGTGTTCTTGGAAGCGGGTAACACGCCGCCGTGTCCCGGCTTCGCGCCCTGGCTCAGCTTGATCTCGATCATCTTCACCTGGGGGTGCGCCACGTTCTTCTTGAACACCTCGGGGTCGAAACCGCCGTTCGCATCGCGGCAGCCGAAATACCCCGTACCGATCTGCCACACCAGGTCGCCGCCGGGTGCAAGGTGGTGCGGGCTGATACCGCCTTCGCCCGTGTTGTGGTAGAAACCGCCCTTCTTGGCACCGCCGTTCAGGGCCTTCACCGCGTTCTCGCTCAACGCGCCGAAGCTCATGGCTGAGATGTTCAGCAACGAGGCGTCGTACGGCTGCGTGCATTTGGGGCCGCCGAAACGCACCCGTGGCGGTTCCTTCAGCAGCGGTGCGGGGAAGATCGAATGGCGCATGCCCTCGTAATCGCCGTGGTACAGGTCCAGCTGCGTACCAAAAGGCACGGTGTCGTTCACGTTCTTGGCCCGGCGGTAGATCAACGATCGCTGTTGTCGACTGAAGGGCCTGCCATCGGTGGTGCGCTCGATGAAATACTGCTGCATCTCCGGGCTGATGAACTCGAAGAAGTACCGCGCATAGCCCAGTACGGGGAAGTTGCGCATGATGGTGTGCCGCTCCTGGCGGATGTTCCGGAACCCTACGAAGATCACGGGGATCAGGACCACGTACCACCACCACACGATGTGGTGCCAGTAACCGACCAAGCCCACGAGGGCGAGCAGGAAAAGGCTGATGCCGTAGAACCACTTGCGCATGTCCGATGGATCGAAGCCGCAAACATAGCCCCAGGGACAGGGGTCTTCGTTCAACGCCGATCGCATTGGTCCACAATGGCGTGTAGGTACGTCGATCAGGGCCATACGGCTTCGGCCATCCGTGGTCGGAGCTGGTGTGCTCGGTCCTGCTCCGCTGGGATCCACCGGGCCCGCTGCCTGGTGTGATGGTACCGGCTGCGGTAGGGTATGATCCGGTCGGGCCGACCTCACGGATCCTCGCCCTGCTCCATGGCGATCACCTCCGCCAGTGCCTGCCGGTGGAACTTCACGCTGAAGCCGCCATAGTTCAGGCGCACGTCGGCATTGCGTTGGTTATCGGCACCGCTCAGGTCCCAGTGCAACTGCGGGTAGCGGTTCGCGAAGGTCTCCGGTTCCACATCCACCACGAATTCCGCATGTTCCCAACCTTCGGGATAGGGACTGCCGTTCTTCGGTGCGGGCAGTTCCACCACATCGATACGTCGCCCGTGGAAGGTGAACGGCCTGCTCAACCGGAAGGTGGCGATGGGTCTTCCGTTGATCCGGTGCACACCAAGAGTCCGGCCCTGGGTGGCCAGGTGCGCTTGCCATACCAAGAATGCCTCCGGTGTCTCCACACGATAACACAGGTGGTCCAGCGTAAGGCCGTCCACGTCGATCCCATCCTGTGCCAGGGCGGCGAACAGGCGGCACAGGAACGGAGAGGGGTCGGGCAGTTGCATGCGGCTAAGTTGGAACGGAACCGCCCGCTCGTGGATACCCGGTGGTGACCACCCGCTCGAACGGCCCACCATTTGTTACTTATCCGTGAGGCTTTTCGTCGTGACCTTTGTTCCCGAAACCGACCCGCATGCGCCTTGTACGCACCACGATCCTCCTGCTCGCGTTCGTACCACTGTTCATCACTTGTCGTAACCGACACGAAGTTGTGAGCACCCCTCCCACCGACCCGCGCTGGACCGCCATCGATTCCCTGCGCCAGCTTGGCCAGTATGCTTCGGCGCTGGAGCGTTCCGATGCGTTGTTGGCCGAGGCGCGTACCATGGGCGATTGGCGTACCGAATACCGAGCTTGGACCTACCGAACGTCGCTCGTTCCCGCCTTGGGGGGCGAGGGCGATAGCGTGCTGCAGGCCATGGAGGCGCGTACGGCCACGGCGTCGGCACCGCTGAAACAGCTGTTGCATGGGGCCGTGGCCCGTGGTTGGTGGCAGCATTACCAGAACGACCGCTGGCGCATCCTGGAACGTACAGAGATGGCAGCCCCCACCGAGGATCCCGGAACCTGGACCCAGCACCTGTTCATGGAGAAGGTGATCGCCCAGTACCGCGCTTCCCTAACGCCGGTGGACACGTTGTTCCGCATCCCCGTGGGCGACCTTGGTGCGCTGCTGGTGAGCGATGGAACGGCCTTGGACCTTCGGCCCACCGTGTTCGATGTGCTCGCACACCATGCGTTGGAGGTGTTCACCAACCCGGAGACCCGCCTCACCGAACCGGCTTGGCGCTTCCGGCTCGACGACCCACAGGACTTCGCCCTCTTCGAGGCATTCGCACTGCGGCGGTTGGAGCACCGCGATAGTGCGGCATGGGAGTTCCAGGCCTTGCGTACGTACCAACTTCTGGAGCGCGCCCACCTCAACGCCGACAAGCCCGATGCCTTGGTGGATGTGACCCTGCAGCGCCTGGCCTTCGTGCGGGCGCACAGTATGGTGCCGGACAAGGATTCGCTCTATGTCATCGCCCTCAACACCTTGCGCAGCCGTTTGGTCAATGCGGGCTGCCGGGCGGAGGTGACCCATGCCTTGGCGCAGTGGCACGGCGAACAGGGTGGCCGGTACCAACGGTTGGCCGGGGAGGCGTGGAAATGGGAGAAGCGTACGGCACGCACCCTGTGCGAGGAAGCGATGGCCGGGTTCCCCGGCACGTTCGGTGCGGCGCGCTGTGCCCAGCTGAAGGCGCAGTTGGAATACCCGACCCTGCGGATCGTGACGGAGGAGGCCACCGCACCGGAACAGCCCTTCGCCATCGGCGTGCACTATGCGAACGTGCGCAGCGTAGGGGTTCGGGTGATCCGGTTGCCGGGCGACCAGGAACCGGCGCGCCATGATCTGGAGCCGTGGCTGGTGGCCCAGGGCGCGGTGAAGGAATGGACCATTGAACTGCCCGACGATGGTGACCTCAACGAACACATGATCGAGCTGCCCATGCCGGCACTACCCGTTGGGCAGTACGCTGTGCTGGTGGCGCGCGATGGCGTGTTCCGGGCCGAGCAGGGAGCACAGGCGCATGCGTTCTTCTGGGTCACGGCCATGGGTGTCGCGCAACGGTCCATGAAGGATGCGGCCGAGGTCCTCGTGCTGGATCGCACCTCCGGCGTGCCGCTCACCGGGGTGAAGGTGCAACGTTGGAAACGGTCCGAGAACTGGACGCCTCGGGTCACCCACGTCCTGGCCGGAGAGGCCATCACCGACGATGAAGGTCGTGTGACGTTCACGCCCGTGGCGGACCACCTCCCCGTGTACCACGTGTTGCAGTACGGTGCCGATCGTTATCGGACCGGTGAGCAGTGGCGCTATGGCGGTGGCGAGGTTGAAGCGGAGGATCCCTTGCGCACCTTCCTCTTCACGGACAGGTCCATCTATCGTCCGGGCCAGGAGGTGTTCTTCAAAGGGTTGGTGACCGAACGTGTTGGGCAACAGGCCACGGTGAAGGCGGGCTTCCGGACCCAAGTGCGCTTCCTGGATGCCAATGGGGTCCTGGTCGATTCCGCCTTGGTGACCACCGACGCCTTCGGTGCGTTCCATGGGCGCTTCACCGCGCCACCCGGCGGGCTCACCGGCGCAATGCTGCTGGAAGAGGCCCATGGCACCGTGTACTTGCGGGTAGAAGAGTACAAGCGGCCCACCTTCGAGGTCACCTTCGACCCGTTGGCGGGTACGCCGAAGCTCGGCGATCAGGTCACCGTGGGTGGGGTGGCCAAGAGCTATGCCGGGGTTCCGCTCGATGGGGCCACGGTGCGGTGGCGCGCCGACCGTGCCGTGCAGATGCCATGGTGGTGCGGCTGGGGCTGGCGCGGTTTGCCTTGGGGGCAACGCACCGAGGTGGCGAGCGGTACCGCCGAATGCGATGCACAAGGCCGCTTCACCATCGCCTTCAAGGCCGAAGCCGATCACCAGTTCCCGCGCCGCTCGGACCCCTCCTTCAACTTCACCATCACCGCCGATGCCATCGACATCAGCGGCGAAACGCAGACCGGGAGCACCGCCTTCACCCTGGCGCACCGCAGCATCGACATCGACCTGCGTATCGGCGAGGCGCTGGACCGTTCGTTGACGGACAGCATCGACGTTCGGGTGAAGAACCTCAACGGTGAGGAGGTGGATGTGCCCGTGGACATCCGCATGGTGGAACTGGTGCCGCCGGTGGATGCGCCGCGCCGAACAAGGCTCTGGGAGCGTCCGGACCGTATCCTCGAAGGCGAGTTGCCCACCACGCACCTGGCCGAAGAGCCGATGAGCTGGCCCGTGAACCGTGTGGTATTCGAGCGCAAGGGCCACCTGGCCAAGGGCCGTGCACTGCCGGTGCCGGAGATGGACCTGTTCACCGTGGGCATGTACCGCATGGAAGTGGAGGCGAGGGATCCGCAGGGCGAGCCGGTGAAGGTGGCGCGGCTGGTGACCGTGTTCGACCCGGCCATCCAGAACACGGGTTTCATCGACAAGGCGTTCCACGTGGAAGGGCTGACCGTACGGTGCGAACCAGGGGAGAAGGCCGCGGTGTTGATCAGCAGTGCGCTACCTGCGTGCCGTGTGCTCATGGAGGTGGAACGCGATGGACGGATCGCCGTGAGCCGGGCTTTCGTGCTCAACAACACGCAACAACGGATCGAACTCCCCGTGCAGGAGGAGGACCGCGGCGGGTTCACCATCCACTTCCTATGCATGGAGCGTGGTCGGGTGCATCGCCAGAGCATCGGCGTGGAAGTGCCCTGGACCAACAAGCAGCTACAAGTGGAGTGGATGAGCTTCCGCGATAAGCTGATGCCGGGGGCCAGGGAGGAATGGCGGTTGCGCCTCACCGGGCCGAAGAAGGAGGCCGTGGCCGCCCAGCTGCTCGCCGTGATGTACGATGCCTCGTTGGATCATTTCGTCCCGCATACGTGGAGCATGTTCCCTTGGCCAACGACCACCGCGGTGCGGAGCTGGCAGCGCAGTGAACCGTTCGCCTCGCGGGAGGGTGCCGCGTGGAACATGGGCGTTCCCATGCCGCACGACACGGTGCGGGCCTACCCGAGGCTGATCGGGCTCGATGGCTCGTTCGGCCATTGGTTGTACGAGGATGCCTCCTTCGGCTTGGCGGGCGGTGAACACCGGCAAGTGGTGCGCGCCAATGCGGCCATGCCACCACCGGAGATGAGTGGTGACCAGATGCGTTCGGAGGCCGTGGAAGAAGCGGACAAGAGCTTGGAGATGGCGACGAAGAAAGAGGCCGACCATGGGCCCAAGGCTCAGGTCGTGGGAATCCCGCCTCCTGTGCGCACCGACCTGCGCGAGACCGCCTTCTTCTTCCCTGATCTGCTCACCGACCGCGATGGCAGCGTGGTGCTGCGCTTCACCGCACCCGAGGCCCTCACGCGGTGGAAGGTGATGGGCCTGGCCCATACCAAGGACCTTCGGTCCGCTATGTTCACCAAGGAGGCCACCACCAGCAAGCCGTTGATGGTGGTGCCGAACCTGCCGCGCTTCCTGCGCCAGGGCGACCGGATCACCCTGGCCACGAAGATCAATGCCACCGAAGGCACGGTGCGTGGCACGGTACGCCTCGCGCTGTTCGATCCGGTGAGCGGGAAGGAGCTCACCGCACGGTTTGCACCATCGCGTACCGAACAGCCGTTCACCGCTGCGCCCGGCGCCAGTGCCACCGCCACATGGCCGTTGGTGGTGCCGCACGATGTGGACCTGGTGAGCGTTCGGATCGTGGCCAACGGCAACGGGATCGGCGATGGGGAGGAACGGCCGCTACCGGTGCTCACGGACAACGTGCTCGTTACCGAGAGCCTACCGTTGCCGATCACGAAGGCAGGCACCAGGACCTTCACCCTGGACAAGCTCGTGGCGAACACCAGCACCACGCTTCAACAGCGAAGTCTCAAACTGGAATTCACGCCGAACCCCGCCTGGTATGCGGTGCAGGCCTTGCCTTACCTGATGGAGTTCCCGCACGAATGCGCCGAGCAGACCTTCAGTCGCTACTACGCCAACCGGCTGGCCACGCACGTGGTGGCCCAACGTCCGGCCATACGGGCGGTTTTCGAGCAGTGGCGCGACAAGGGCGAGGGTGCGTTCCTGAGCGCCTTGGAGAAGAACACCGCGTTGAAGGGCATGGTGCTGGAAGAGACCCCTTGGGTGTTGGAGGCCAAGGATGAGAGCGAACGCGAACGGCGCATCGCGTTGTTCTTCGACATGCAGCGCATGGCTTCGGAAGAGCGCACGGCACTGAAGAAACTGCGCGACCTGCAGCTGCCCAACGGTGCGTGGCCGTGGTGGAGCGGCATGCGCGAAAGCCGCTACATCACCCAGCATATCGTGGCCGGCTTCGGTCATCTGGAAGCACTGAAAGCGGCCGACACGCGCGGTGATGGCCCGAGCGAAGTCATGCTGCGGCAGGCCCTGCAATGGCTCGATTCCGATGTGGACCGCGGCTACCGCGAGCTGCTGAAGGTCACCAAGGCCGAGGACCGCGCGAAGTACGTGCCCAGCGCGTTGGAGGTGCACTTGCTGTACGCCCGATCCTTCTTCCGCCGGTGGCCCATTGATGGCACCACCCGTACGGCGATGGACTTCTACGCGGCACGGTGCCGCGAGACATGGGTGCAACGCAGCTTGCAGGAACAGGCGATGCTCGCCTTGGCGTTCGACCGTTCGGGCGACAAGACCACGGCGCGGCTCATCTTGAAGTCCTTGAGCGAGCGGGCCACCCGCAGCGAGGAACTGGGCATGTATTGGAAGGGCTTCGTGGCGGGCCTCGCCTGGAACGAGTTCCCCACGGAGACCTATGCCCTGTTGATCGAGGCCTACCATGAAGTGGGTGGCGACAAAGCCAGTGTGGACCAGCTGCGCCAGTACCTGCTGAAACTGAAACAGACCACCGATTGGAAGACCACCAAGGCCACCGCCGAAGCCTGTTATGCCCTGCTTCTTACCGGTAACGACTGGCTGGCGATGGACCACGCTCCTGCGATCACCGTGGGCGGGCACCGTGTGGTGCCCGACAAGGCCGAGGCGGGCACGGGCTACTTCGAGAAGACCTGGACTGGTGCCGCGATCCAGCCGGACATGGGCCGCGTAACGGTGACCACCGCGAAGGATGGCGTGCAGTGGGGTGCGCTGCACTGGCAGTACCTCGAACGCATGGACAAGGTCACCCCGCACGAGAGTCCGTTCCGCCTGAAGAAGGAGGTGATGTTGAAACAAGCCACCGACGCTGGACCCCGCCTGGTGGCCCTGGGAGGTGGCGCCAAGGTCTCGCCCGGCGACCGCATCACCGTTCGCATCGAACTGCGTACCGATCGCTACCTCGACCATGTGCACCTGAAGGATCAACATGCTGCGGGCCTGGAGTCCGTGGAGACCTTGAGCAGCTACAAGTGGCAGGGTGGGTTGGGATACTACCAAAGCAACCGCGATGCCGCTACGCACTTCTTCTTCGACCGGGTGGGGCCGGGCACCTACGTGTTCGAGTATGAGCTGAAGGTGACCCATGTGGGCGAGATGAGCAACGGACTCACCACGGCCATGTGCATGTACGCACCGGAATTCTCCGCGCACTCCGAAGGCGTACGCCTCAGGGTGGAATAGGCCGGTTACATTCGCCGCATGAAAGCCCCGATCCTTTTCGTATGGGTGTTCTTGGCCTTCGCCTGTGGTGGGCCGGGCGGAACCCAGGAGCAGGCCTTGCCTGAGGAGGGCAACGCCGTTGCCGCGACCGCCACCGTGTTGGACCTGGCCCCCTACGACACCCCCCTGCTGGTGGACCTTGGCGACTTGGCCACCTTGGGGGTGGACTCGCCCACGGTGAAGTGGAACGAAGAGCTCGGGCAGCTGGAGGTGTGGGCTGGGGAGCACTTCGGCCTGCTGATCACCGAAGAGCCCGGCGACCTTGCACGGCTGAAGGCCGATCTGGACCGCGACATGCTGCGCAAGCACACGGTGGTCGAGCAGACCCCGGAACGGTTCGTGTACCGCTCGGAGTTCCCGGACGATGCCGGCACCTACCTGCATTTCTACCTTACCGTCCACGTGGGCGAACGCAGCTTCGTGGTCACCGATATGGAACAGCACCAGTACAACGAGGCCGATATGCGTAGGATGGTGAACGCGGTCAAAGCGAAGCCAGCGGTATGAGGTGGTTGCTGTCGTGTCTCGCCTGCGTCACGAGTGTCGTAGGGACAGCTCAGGTCGACACCGGATGGTTGGCCGGTTTGGATGCGTATTGGGCGAGGATCGATTCGGCCTATCGGGATACGTTGCACTCCCCATTGCCCAAGGAAGACCGGGGGGCCTTCACCGTGCTACCCCGCTTTGCGCCGGATCCGGCCTTTCGGGTCATGGCACGTTTCGAACCACAGCTTGGCGAAGTGTTCGGCATGAAGACCACCACTGAACGGGAACCGAAGTACCAGCGTGTGGGTACTTTGCATTTCGTGGTGGCCGGTGCCGAACAGCGGCTCACCGTGTTCCGGAACATCGACCTGAGCCGGTTGGAGGATTATCGGAACTACCTTTTCGTGCCCTTCACCGACCTCACCAACGGGGAAACCACCTATGGCGGAGGGCGTTACCTGGACCTCGAAGGCCCCTTGGGCGAGACCGTGGAGTTGGATTTCAACCGGGCCTACAACCCCTATTGTGCGTATGGCGGGCACTACTCCTGTCCGATCCCACCCGTGGAGAACCACCTGGAGGTGGCCGTGAAGGCCGGGGTGCTCGGTTACCACGATTGATCGAGCGGATCACCCTTGTAACCGATCGGTCGATCCCCCGTACACAGGGCGTCGAAAAGAGCTTGGATTACCGGCCTGGATCGGTTATCCTTGCAGCTTGACAGGACAACCGCCATGCGCTCCGTGAACCTCATTTTCGCCGCCGCCCTCACCCTGCCAGCATCCGCCGGCGTCATCGTGCTGGAGGGCAATTTCCAAGGCAAGAACCTCTTCATCCAGAACCCCTTCTCCGAGGCGGGTGTCGGCTTCTGCGTGTTCGAGGTCACGGTGAACGATCAGATCGCCACCGATGAGATCAACAGCAGTGCGTTCGAGGTGGACATGAACAACTTCGGCCTGAACGTGGGCGATAAGGTGGTGGTGAAGGTGAAGCACAAGGATGGCTGCACGCCCGTGGTGCTCAACCCCGAGGTGCTGAAGCCCAAGAGCACCTTCGATATCGTGAAACAGTCGGTAAGCAGCGATGGCACCTACACCTGGACCACCACCAACGAAACGGGCGAGCTTCCCTTCATCGTGGAGCAGAAGCGATGGAACAAGTGGGTGAAGGCCGGTGAGGTGATGGGTGTGGGCAAGCCCGGCGAGCACACCTACGAGTTCAAGATCACCCCGCACAGCGGCGAGAACACCATCCGTGTGAAGCAGGTGGACCTGAGCAAGCGGGCACGTCACAGCGAGAGCGTTACTTATTCCTCGAGCGCCAATCCCATCACCTGGGGGCCGGCCAAGCCGAAGGACGAGATCGTCTTCAGCGGCCCGACCTTGTTCGAGGTGTACGACCAGTATGGCAACATCGTGAAACGTGGCTATGCCGATCGTTTCGAGGTGGCCACCTTGAAGAAGGACCTCTATTACCTGAATTACGACAACAAGATGGGCGAGACGTTCATCAAACGTTGACATCGACAGTCCTTCCCCGGAAGCCTCCCACACCGGGGGGGCTTTCTTCTTTCAGCAACTTCGTCGCATGATCCGCATCGAACACATCGGCATCGCCGTGAAGGACCTTGCCGCCGCAGAAGCCCTGTACCACAAGTTGCTCGGTACCGCTAGCTATAAGCGCGAGACCGTGGAAAGCGAAGGGGTCATCACCTCCTTCTTCCAGGTGGGGCCCAACAAGATCGAACTGCTGGAGAGCACACGCCCCGACGGACCCATCGCCAAGGCAATCGAGAAGCGCGGCGAAGGCATCCACCACATCGCCTACGAAGTGGCCGACATCCGCGCGGAGATGATGCGGTTGAAGGCCGAAGGCTTCAGCCTATTGAACGAGGAGCCCAAACACGGGGCGGACAACAAGCTCGTGTGCTTCGTGCACCCGAAGAGCGCGGGCGGGGTGCTGGTGGAACTGTGCCAGGAGATCCGCGATTGACCATGGCCACACGCAAGGGAACGGCGACTTTCATCCTGGAGTGCTTGGGTCTCCCGGAGCGCTTCAGCGTGAAACCCATGTTCGGCGAGTACGCGCTGTATGCCGACGGTAAGCCGGTGGCCTTCATCTGCGACGATCGGCTCTTGGTGAAGATCCTGCCCGAGAGCGCGGTACTGGATGAGCGATGCGAGCGGGCACAGGCCTATCCGGGGTCCAAGGACTACTACCTCGTGCCCGAGGGCATCATCACCGGCGACCACAAGCTACCGGAACTGTTGCTGCGCATCGGATCCGTGGTACCGGCGCCGAAGTCGAGGAAGAAGCGGAAGTAGGCTCAGGTAGTTGACCAGACCGTGGTACGCTTAATCACATCTAGGTGGTTGACGGGCCGTGGAATCTTGACGATGATAGATGGGGGAAAAGCGCATTCTCATGTGCTGCGCCATTCCTATATTGCCCAAAGTAATACTGTAATACGATGGAAGGAAAACCCTCGGAACGCGAGCTGTGGGAAGTGACCAGGATGTCACGACCTGCATTGGAGGCTGTGATCGAACAATCCCTGATGCTGGAACCTTGGAAGGTCGTTGTAGCCTATTGCGAGCACCAGAGACGAGGGGGTGCAGTTCCTCCTCGTATTGCGAACAGCTTCATGGTTTTGGTGAAGGACAAGGGATATGAAGATGTCGCTCAGTTTGTAGGGGATACCATGAATGGGATGGGGTATGGGAGCTACGTGGAGCTCCTAAGCAAGGTGAACTCAATGGCGGATTCTCGGGGGGGAGTGCAACGCGGAACGCCTCAGACCGAACCCCCAACGGAGCGGTTAATCCCTATTCAGAGTACTATTGCCCCGGCACGAATGCACAATAGTCCAGAGCCATGGTATAATCAAACGTGGCTAGTGGTATTGCTATGTATTGCATTTTTCCCCATCGGGTTGTATGCATTGTGGAAGAATGAGAACGTTAGCAAAGGGTGGAAGTATGGTGTTTATTCCATCTTCGGGGTTGCCCTCATTGCTGTGCTGGGTAGAGAGAAGGGAGACCAAGAAGTGATTCAGGAGAATTCTAACGAAGTGATCAATAGCAAGGATTGCAGCGAAGTGAGTTCATTGGCGGCTGTGAAGGAGAGAATTGAATCGATTGGAGGTTATTACGTAGGGTTGTGGGGAGCGGGTCATGAAGCTAATGGCTGCGTTCATGTATGGTACATTTCTCTTATAGATAGGAGTGGAAGTGCAAGAACTGGAATCATTACAACTGACGGGTCTTCCGGAGATGTGCAGATAACGAATGCAAGGATTGGCTCGCTCTAAATCATAATACAGCTATGGAATTACTCAAATTATCAGAGCAGCCAGAGCGTGATTTTCCAAGAATCGCAAATGCATTGTTCAATGACTACGCACTTGAAACCACAAACAGCATATATCGACTAACGGATATAGAGTTTTACTGGCACTCACCTAGCCACGAAGATAGAAGTGTATACAGCCGACATCATGTGGACCCAAAAGTTGGCGAGTGGTTCTTCCACTACTCGGGAGTTGACATTGCGCTCAGAGATGAAGCAACAGGCTATGGCGGAATCTTGATTAGAGGGATGTATGACATTGTCAATGGTGAACGCATATCAGGGCCTCAGGTGTGTGCAATGAAGCTCTTCAGCGGCTATAATGCGTTCAACGGCGTAATAACGACGCGGATAATTGAACATAAGTTCACTACCGCCAAGATGCGCGACGCAGAACGATTGAACCTAGGAAAGAATGCAAGGGAAACGGGGTCAGACCGGTTCAAGTACAGGTTCACTATACAGATTTCAGATAAGTAGATTGATTCCGTGCAATGGATTTGCTGCGCATCGGATCCGTGGTGCCGGAGCCGAAGTCGAGGAAGAAGAGGAAGTAGGCTCAGCGAAGCAGGCCCACCCTTTCCACCAGCCCGATCACATCCTCGTTCGCGAGTTCCAGGTGCTCAGCGTTCAGTCCGGCCGCGCGCGCGCCATGCACATGCTGGATACTGTCGTCGATGAAGAGCGTACGCGTTGGATCGGCATTGTGGCGTTCGAGCACAAGGCGATAGGAGGCGGCATCGGGTTTCCGCTGGCCGATCTCGCAGCTGTAGTAAGCTCCGTGGAATAGCGCCTTGAAGTCGGTGATGCCGTGGTCGCGGGCAACGATGGCCTCGAAGGCGGGCACATGGATCGCGTTGGTGTTGCTTAGCAGCAGGACCCGATAGCGTTCCTTCAGTCGGGCCACCAGTTCGAGGCGGGCTGGTGGGATGGAGCCGAGCATGGCGTTCCAGTTGGCATCGATCACCGCATCGGTCAATTCGGGATCCAGCAGCGCGCGGAGGCGGTCGCGGAATTCGGCGGATGAGAGCACGCCGGTCTCGAAACCGTCGAAGAGGTGGTCTTGCTGAGCCTTGCTGTACAGCCGTTCGAAATCGGGGTGGCCGAGGCTGCGGAAGCCGCGGGCGGTGGCTTCGTAGTCCACATCGATCAGCACACCGCCGAGGTCGAGCAGAATGGTATCGTAGGTCTGTTGCACGGTAGGTGCTGGAAATGGAGGGCGAAATTAGGCTTCGGCCTGCGCGGTCTATTTTCGCGCCTGCTTGCCTCGGGGCAGGCACGGACCGGGCCCATAGCTCAGCGGTCAGAGCAGGGGACTCATAATCCCTTGGTCGCAGGTTCAAATCCTGCTGGGCCCACAGCGAAGGAACACGGCCACGGCGGACCAGGGTACGGCCCAGGTGTGTGGCCATCGTTCAATACGGGTTCATGGCGCTGATGCGCATGAACACGTCGTCGAGGAAGAACTCGGCGGTCTTGTCCTTGTTCCAGAAGTAGAAGTTGAGCCGGTCGCCCCGCATCAAGGGAGGTATCGGGATCCGGTACTCCAGTTGTTGCCAAACCCCGGGAGTGCCCGGTACGGGGTTGATGCGGAATGGTTGGTAGAAGTAGACCACGCCCTTGGCGTTGCGCACTTCGGTTACGGCCAAGGCCGAGAGGGAGGCCTCCCGGCGCGCTTCGTAACGCTGCAAGCCCACCTCCAGATATAGGGCACGGCCCACGGGCAGGGTGTCGGTATCGGCGCTGAAGGCGAGGCCGAACTCGGTGCCCCGGTCGAACTGGCATACGGTGGATGGGCTATAGGCCCAGGGGACCTGCACCCGTTTGCCCTGGCTCCAGAAGGTGCAGCTATCGTCCATGCCGCAGGTCTCTTCCAGCACCACGGACATGCCGTTGGGGTTGTACGGGGCTTCCTGGTAGTTGCCGCCCAGTTTGTCGCGGTGGCCCTCGTCGAATCGGAGGAAGGTGTACCGGTATTTCTCGCGATCCATGCTTTCCTGGTGCAGGAAGCCGTGGTGGTATTGCCAGAGCTGGGCCAGGTTCAGGGCCACGCAGAGGATGATGAACACGCGCACCGCTACCCAGCATCGCCCCTGGCAGCGCTGCAGGACCAACACCATGGGCACCAGCAGTACCGGGTAGTGGTCTATGTAGACCCGGCTCGCATAGCCGCCGCCGTAGTACCAGATCCACCAACTGCTGATCACGTAGGTGCTGGTGGCCCAGTGGATCATGGCGGTGGCCGCACGGAGGCGGTCCATACGCCAGAGCAGGATCGCGCCAAGGGCGGGCAGCAGCAGCACGGGCGACCAGAGGAACAGTCCGCGGCGGAAGCCGAACAGTACCTTGAACACCTCGGGCCGTGTCCAGTGGAAGCCTTCGCCCCGGTATCCATAGGCATAGAACGCCCCCGTTTGAGCGTACCACAACAGGGGTTGTATGGCGAACACCACCAGGCCGGCCAGGATGGCCAGGAGCGTGGCGCGTTGCCGTAGGAGATGCCGTACCAACGGGCCTATGCCGTGGGCGGCAACGAGCGGGGTGGCCAGCACCACCATCACGTTCACCGGACGGATCAGGACCACCAGGCCGAGCAAGGCTCCGGCGGCTATGGTCCACCGGGGCCCATGGCCGTTGCTGATGCGGTTCACGGCGAGGAGGAACGCAGCGATGGTGGCGAAGGAGTACACGTGCGACCACCCGGGTTGTATGGCGGCATATTGCAGCAGCGGCGTGGCCAGCACTACGGCCAGGAGCGTCCAGGCGATCACCCCGTCGCGGATGCCCAGGGCCTGGAACAAGGCGCGAAGGGCGAGGAGCCCCAGCAGGAGGTACAGCCAGGCGCCGATGCCGATGGCTTTCTGTTCGTAGGCGCTCAGGCCATCCTTGGGGCTGGCGGGATCGGCGAGGGCGAAGGCGTGGCCGATCCCGAACCAAGGTGCCATGAGCACGCTGGTGCCGCAGTAATACTTGTTCAGGGTGCCGGTGGGCGTGTATTTCACATAGGCGCTCTCGAACGGCTCGTGGCCGAGGTCGTTGCGGATGAATAGCGCTTGGAGGTAGCCGTAGTAGCCGCGCGCGTCACTTCGGATGGTCTGTTTCCACCCGGCGCCGTCGGTGCCGCGCCAAAGGCCGAACACGGAAGTGAGCGCCGTGATCAGCGCCAGGGCGAACACCGTGTAGAGCGAAGCGGACCGGGGCATGGGCGGCGAAGATCGGGCATCGGGCACCACGCTCAGCCGAGCATGGGCAGCACCATGGCACCGAAGGTGCAGAGCACGCCCACGGCAGCGCCGACGAGCGTTTGGGCATGGGTGTGGTCGCTGGTGAGGAGCCGGGATGTGGCCAAAGCACCGGCCAGGAGGATGGCCGCGACGATGGGGGCGAAAAGGTCCAAGCCATGCACGAACCATAGGCCGAAGAGCATGCCCACGAACCCGCCGATGCCCACCATGTGCGCGCTGATCTTCCACCAGGGCGTGATGGAGGCACTGATGGCGATGGCGCAGAGAATGCCGGTGAACAGGGCGTAGGCGATGGGATGCAGCGGAGTGCGGAAGAGCAGGTACAGGGTCATACCGCCGTACAGCAAGGTCATCAGGTACGGGGCCATGCGTTCTTCCCGTCGCGGTAGTTCCAGGCTGGACACCAGCCCGGTGCGCATCATCATCAGAACGCTCAGCACGGGGAATACGATGGTCATCACCGCCACCATGCCCAGCAGCAGCAGTCGCCCGTGTGGCTGCAGGAAATAGCCCACATGGGGGTCGAGCACCAGCAGGGCCCATACCGAATAGAACGGCATGAGCAACGGGTGCAGCACATGGGAGAGGATCCGGGCGAAGACCGTCATGGCACGGGGCTATAGTTCCTTGCGGAGCCGGGCCACGGGTATGTTCAGTTGTTCGCGGTATTTGGCCACGGTGCGTCGGGCGATATTGTAGCCCTTGCCCTTGAGCAAGGCCGTAAGCTCATCGTCCGTGAGCGGCTTGGCTTTGTCCTCCGCGTCGATGGCATCCTTCAGGATCTTCTTCACCTCGCGGGTGCTCACCTCCTCTCCGGCCTCGTTGGTGAGGCTTTCGCTGAAGAAGAACTTCAGGAGGTAGGTGCCGTGGTTCGTTTGAACGTACTTGCTGTTGGCCACGCGGCTCACCGTGCTGATGTCGAGTCCCACGCGTTCGGCGATATTCTTCAGGATCATCGGCTTCAGCTTGGTCTCGTCGCCGGTGAGGAAGAACTCGCGTTGGTGCTCCATGATGGCCTCCATGGTCACCAGCAGGGTGTTCTGGCGTTGCTTGATGGCATCGATGAACCACTTGGCGCTATCGAGCTTCTGTTTGATGAACTGAAGGGCATCGCGCTGGTCCTTATCCTTCTTGTTGCGCGCATATTCCTTCATCATGTCGCGGTAGGTGCGGCTCACCCGGAGTTCCGGGGCGTTGCGTCCGTTCAGCGAGAGCTCGAGTTGGCCGTCGATGGCCATCACGGCGAAATCGGGGATGATCTCTTGCGTGGGTTTGTCGGTCTCGCGCAGGGTGTTGCCCGGCCGTGGGTTCAGGCGCACGATCAGGTCGATGGCCTCCTTCAGTGCCTCCTCATCGATCTCCAACCGTTCGATGATCCTGTCGTAATGCTTCTTGCTGAAGGCATCGAAGTGTTTGTCGAGGATCTCTTCGGCGATACGTTGTTCCAGGCTGTGGGGCATCCGCCGCACTTGGAGCAGCAGGCATTCGCGCAGGTCGCGGGCACCTACGCCCACCGGATCCAGGGCTTGCACCTCGGTCAGGGCCCGCTCCAGCTCGGCCTTCTCGCACATCACGTTCTGGGTGAAGGCCAGGTCGTTCACGATGGCGTCGAGTTCGCGGCGCAGGTAGCCATCCTCGTCCAGGTTGCCGATCAGGTTCTCGGCGAGCATCTCGGTACGCTCGTCGATGGCGCGTAGGGCCAGCTGGGCCTTGAGGTTGTCCTGGAAACTGGTGCCGCCGGCCAGGGGGATCTCGCGTTCCTCCTCGTCGGGTCCACTTTGTTGAACGTTCAGCTTGTAGTCCGGGGTGTCGTCATCCTGGAAATAATCGCTGAGGTCGAAATCGTCGCGTTCGTTCTCCTGGTTCTCGCCCACATCCTCATTCTCCGCGATGGCCTGGTCCTCGGTGGGCGGCTCGTCGTGGTCGATATCCTCGCCTTCTTCGAGGGCGGGGTTCTCCTCGATCTCCTGTTTGATGCGTTGCTCCAGTTCGGCCGTGGGCACCTGCAGCAGCTTCATCAGTTGGATCTGCTGGGGCGAGAGCTTCTGTTGGAGTTTCTGGAAAAGGCCTTGTTTGAGCATGTCGGGGTAAAATTACGGGGTGCCGGGCACGGTGCCGCTTACGGGCTTGGAGTGGATCCGGTCGGTGATGCGCCCACGGCCCCGAAGGCGAACATGGAGTACATGATCGAAGCCGATCGGCAGGCACTTGAGGTTCCCGTCCAGCGGAATGGCCAGGGGGTGGTGGATGTCCTTGGGGAGGCGTGGTGGGGTTCGGCAAGGGCGGAACGATGCGGAGTTGCCAAGATCCGTTAATGGTCTGGTGGGGATCGAACCTTGTGTGGCTGTCCTTGTCTTACCCTTGATCCAAGCATACGACCATGAAGAAGCAACTGATGATCGCCTTGTTGACCGTGGCCACCATGACGGCCCAGGCGCAGGACAAGGACCAACGGACCGCGGCGGAGCGCGCGGCCCAGCGCACCCAGCACATGACGCGTGAACTGGGGCTTACGTCGGAGCAGGTCGCCAAAGTGGAGGCGATCAACCTGAAGTATGCGGAACTGGCCGGAACGAGGCGTGCCGAGCGCGAAGCGGACCGGGCGGAGGCGCGGCAGGATGGCAAAGAGGCGCGCGAAGCCTTCCAGGCCGAATTGAAGCAGGTACTTACCGAGGAGCAGTTCGCGCAGTGGACCGCGAAGGTGGAGGAGCGAAAGGATCACCGGGAACGAAGGGCCAAACGAGGTGCGCCACAGGGTAGGTAAGGCACAACACGGTATATCGGACATCGCGCAAGGCATGTCCTCGCAGGGGGATCAGCCCTTGCCCGCTGGTGGGTCGTGCCACCGTTCAAGGTTACCTTGGTGCCGATGAACCACCGCGCAATGACGAGGTCTTTGTTGATCCTGGGGCTGATGAGTGTATTGTCCGTGGGCTGTGGACGGGTGGCCGAGGGCACCAAGGATATCCTGAACAAAGGAGGGGAGGTGGCCGGTACGGCGGCCACCGAGGTGGTGGAAGGAGTGGCCTCCGGCATGGAGAAGACCTGGAACATCGACGTGCAGCTGTCGCCGGAGTTGCGGCAGCGCGGCCTTTCGCTGGGCAAGACCATGGTGGAGGCGGATAGTGCGGGCCGCGACAACATCCTGGTGCTGTATGTGATCGCCGCGCAGGACTTCAGTGGCCCCATCACCGCCGTGGCCATGGACAAGGAGGGCCGGGAATACGGTCGTGCTACGGGCGAACTTCAGCTACAGGCTCAGGGTGCCGACTACTTCGTACTGCATTTCCAAAGCCGCACGGACCTGGAGCGCAAGACGCGGGTAGAGCTCCGTTAACGGATCCCTATCGGATCGCGGAGGCCGCTTCCACCATGGCCTTCACCACGTTCTTTCCGTTGCCGATGAAGATCTGGTCGTCCAGCACCATCACCGGTCGTTTCAGGAAGGTGTACTCCTGGAGGATGTACGTGCGGTAGTCCTTCTCGGTGAGCGCCATGGTGTTCAGTCCCAACGCGCGGTACTTCATCGCCACCCGACTGAAGAGGGCTTCGTAGCTGCCGGCGAGCTTCTTCAAGGCATCGAGCTCCTTGGCGGTGATGGGTCCGCTCTTGATCTCGCGCAGGGTGAATGCCTTGAGGTTCGGGATCTCCTTGAGGATCCGTTGGCAGGTGCTGCAGGTGCCGAGGTGGTAGATGATGCGGGCCATGTTCGGGTATTGGTGCGGTGGTGGCGTAGGGTGCGAAGGTCGGTCGGCACTGGCTATCTTGGCCCCCATGTACACCGGATTGAAACACTTCCATTCCTACGTGGCTTACCTGGTCCTGCTGTTGGTGGCCTTCGCCTTCCTGCATGCGGTCCTCTCCTTGGTGCGTGATCGGCCGTTCACGCCCACCAGCAGGAAGTACGCGCTTTTCGGGCTCATCGCCGTGCACGTGCAGTTGCTCTTCGGTGTACTGTTGTATGTCGTATCGCCCTTGGGTTTCGGCAACCTCAGCGGCGAGACCATGGGCAACAGCCTGCATCGGTTGTATGCCGTGGAACATCCGTTGATGATGCTCATCGGTGTCACGTTGATCACCATCGGCCATGCGAAAGCCAAGCGGGCCTCGACGGATGCCGCGAAGTTCAAGGCCATTGCGTGGTTCTATGGGATCGGCCTGGTGCTGGTGTTGTCGCGCGTGCCCTGGCAGGCGTGGCCGTGATCACGGCTCCATCGCCCGGAGGATGCCCACGAGGGTACGGCCTTGGTTGATCGGCCCATGCACCATGTGTACTCGCCTCACCCCGATGGCGGAACAGTGCGGTGCACGACCAGGCTTCAACGCACCGTCACCGGCACCACCTGGCGCATTTCACCTTGGGTGAAGGAGAGCAGGTAGGTGCCGCTGGCAACTCCCACCATCCCCAGCACCAACCGATCGGTCTGCCACTGTGCGGCCGGTCTGGCGATAGCACGGCCCGTCGCATCATGCAGGGCTATGGTGGTGTAACGGAAGGAAGGCGAGGGATCGCACAGAATGGTGCGTCGATCGGTGCAAGGGTTGGGGAAGATCCGAGGCGCAGGAGTGTGGTGGTTCGATGAAAGCCCGGTGCTGGTGGTGACGGCCGTTCGGTGGAGCTGCTGTACTTGCATGTACCCCGCTGCATGGAAGTAGAGATGGTCGCCGCACGCGGTGACCTCCTTCGGAATGGGGACACGGTGTTGCTGCCGAGATCGGCCACCAGTTCGGGTTGGCCGCGTGTGAAAAGCGACGTGGTACGAACTGCGCTGAAAAGGACCAGGCGAACGGTGGATCTGGACGATGATCCCGTGAAAAGACAGGCGTCCCGGTCGATCTCCTCAAGCGAAAGGGTTGGACCGCGCCACTCTCTTAGAACTCCGCGCTCTTCGGTGTCCGCGGGAAGGGGATCACATCACGGATGTTGCCCATGCCGGTGACGAAGAGCACAAAGCGCTCCAGGCCCAGGCCGAAGCCCGCGTGAGGCACGGTGCCGAAGCGGCGGGTATCGAGGTACCACCACAGCTCTTCCTTGGGTACGCCCATGGCCTCCATCCGCGCTTCCAGCACATCGAGGCGCTCCTCGCGCTGGCTGCCGCCGATGATCTCGCCGATGCCGGGGAAGAGCACGTCCATGGCGGCCACGGTGGGGCCTTTGTCGCTGTAACCGAAATCACCGGTTGCGTTGGTGCGCATGTAGAAGGCCTTGATCTTGCCGGGATAGCCCGTAACGATCACCGGCTTCTTGAAGTGCTTCTCCACCAGGTAGCGTTCGTGCTCGCTCTGCAGGTCGATGCCCCATTCCACGGGGAACTGGAACTGTTTCTTCTGGTGCGGCTTGCTGCGCAGCAGGATCTCGATGGCCTCCGTGTAGGTGATCCGTTCAAAGGGATTCTCCAGCACGAACTTCAGCCGGTCGATCAAGCCCATCTCCGTACGTTGTTCCTTGGGCTTGGTCGCTTCTTCTTCCTTCAGGCGTGCATCCAGGAACTGCAGGTCGTCCATGCTGTTGCGCAGCACACGGGCGATGAGGTGCTTGCACAGGCCCTCGGCCAGGTCCATGTTGCCATGCAGGTCCAGAAAAGCACACTCGGGCTCGATCATCCAGAACTCGGCCAGGTGGCGCGCGGTGTTGCTGTTCTCCGCCCGGAAGGTGGGTCCGAAGGTGTACACCTTGCCCAAAGCGGTAGCCGCGAGTTCGCCTTGCAGTTGTCCGCTCACGGTGAGCCGGCTCTCGGCGCCGAAGAAGTCCTCCTTCCAGTCCACACCACCATCGTCGTTCAACGGTGGGTTCTTCGCATCGAGCGTGCTCACCCGGAACATCTCGCCTGCGCCCTCCGCATCGCTGGCGGTGATGATGGGGCTGTGGAAGTAATTGTACCCGAGCGAATCGAAGTATTCGTGAATGCCGAAGCTCACCTGGTGCCGGATGCGGAAGATGGCGCTATAGGTGTTGGTGCGGAAGCGCAGGTGGGCGTTCTCGCGCAGGAACTCCAGGCTGTGCTTCTTCGGTTGGATCGGGTACTTCTCCGCATCGCTGTCGCCAAGCACTTCCACGGAATTCACTTGCATCTCTACACGCTGGCCGCTGCCCTTGCTCTCCACGATGGTGCCGGTGCAGCGCACCGCGGCGCTGGTGGTGAAGCGGGCCCGCGTGGCGGCGTCCACCTGCTGCTGGTCGATCACGCACTGCAGGTTACGGATGGTGCTGCCGTCGTTGAGGGCGATGAAGCGGTCGTTGCGGAAGGTGCGTACCCACCCGGCCACGGTTACGGTCGTGTTGGTGAGGGCGGTGTCGTCGAGGACGTGTTTGATGGCGTGCATGGGTTGCTCGTGAGGAAGCGAAGAGGTGATGAGGTGAGGAAGCGAAGAGGTGATGAGGTGATGAAGAGAAGAGGTGGTGGGATTCATGTTCCCAACCTTATCACTTCCTTTCCTCCTCACCCTTCTTCCCGCATTCCATCCGCAAAGGAACGAAGGCTGCGGTTCACGGCGGCAGGCCCTGCTTAGGTTGCAACGCGCAGCCGGGCCATCTTGCCGTGGCGCTCCATGTTGAAGGTGTTGCCGGTGGCGTTGAGGTGTTCCATCAATGCCAGGGCTTGTTGCCGGTAGTGTGCGGCCTGGCCGATATCCTGCCCGGGAGCATCGGCCAGGGCGATGAGCAGGTCGGCCAGCAGGTCCAGGTTGGCTTCGGTGCAGTCCGGTCGGTGCTGGAGGTGTTGCAGCAGATCCGTGGCGGGTAGGGTCGCGATCGTGCCGGGTTGCAGTTGCAGGGCTTCGTCCAAGGCTTGTTCGGCTTGTGCCGTGGCCATGGCGGCCTCGCCGGGATCACGGCCACCCAGCAGTCCGGTGATCAACCCACGCAGCACCATGCCGAGCTGTTCGATCTGGCGGGTGAGGTGGTCCTGATAGGCCATGGGGCGAAGATCGGCGCAAAGAAGGAAGGGCTTACCGGATGGTTGCCATGCCGGGTGGTAGGTCGGGGGCAATGGACCCGGATCCGACCGAACCTGGTGCTAGTGCACCAACGCGCGGGCGGTCAACGCTCGATGATCAAGTTCAGATGACCATCCGGCCAGACCATGGAATAGTAGCCTGGAGCGATGTCAAGGTTCGTCTGCAGCCGACCTTCGCCCTCCTGTAGTTCCCATTTCCGTACAACACGCCCCGACGCATCCACCAGCTGTAGCGGAAGACGGGCCGAGCTGTCCGTTCGCTGGATGGTGAAGGCACCGTTGTTCGGGTTCGGAAAGAGTGTGATGGACACCGACGAGGTGAAGGTCACCGGTATGGGCGACGTGTAGCTCACAGTGCCGTCAAGATCGGTCTGCCGCAAGCGATAATAGCTGGTTCCTGGGTGGGGTGCTGGATCATCGAAGTTGTATCGCAGAACCGTATTGGAATGACCTGCACCGGCCACGTTTCCGACCGATTCGAATGAAATGGCGTCGTGGCTTCGCTCCACGGTGAAGAAATCGTTGTTGTGTTCACTTGCCGTGGCCCAGGTACAATGCGTGAAGGAATTATCCACGGCGACCGCGTTGAAGGCGATAAGCTCCACCGGTAGAGGGGTGGCATTGTACGCCATGGCCCAGATGTGTTCATCAGCAGGATTGATCACATCGCTGAAGGGTACTGCGGGTACCTGCACCTGGCGCAAGAAGGGATTGGTTTGGCCAGGGATCGGTGGTTGCCAGGTGCCTGCTGTTTCCAACCACCGTTGCGCGCGCACTGGACCGACGCCCAGGCTGGCATCGTCAGCCGGAGCGTGGCTCAGGAGCAGCGTTCCGGTGAACGAGGCGTTGGGAAGGTCGGTGAGCCAGAACCGGTCCACGGTGTTCGCACTGTTGTCGGCCACCGTAACACCGGCCATGTGCAGAACGGTTTCGTTCGTTGTTGCTGGATACGGGGTGTTATCCGGTGCGGATGGATAGGTGGCCACCGTGAGCAATGTGTTGTCCGGGAACGCGGCTCCTGGTGTGAATGAGAACGGAAGGATCGCACCGGTCGCGTTGCTGAAGGGGACCACGTGTGCCCCTACGTCGTTACCCAAGGCCCAAACGAACCGGCTGAGCAGGTCGGGGCTTTCGCTGCGTACGCTGCCTCCATTGTCCACGACCGCGCTGCTGGCGGGGTTGTATACGGTGAAGGAGTGGCCGTTCAAGCGCAGTATGGCGCCGTTCAGGTTCAGCGTACCGTTGGCGGCAGCAGCCCGCCCCGCATGGGCATCCACCAGCAGTGTTTTGTCTCCGCCACTGATCTCCAGGTTGCGGAAGTCGGTGATGTCCGCTCCGCTGATGTCCTGTGCTCCACCATACAGCACCACGGAGCCCGTGCTCGTTGTGGTGGTGGCCGCTCCGCCGCTGCTGTTGTCCCATTCGCCTTCCACATGGACAATGCCGTTGTTGTCGAAGAGGGCACCGGTGTTCAGCAGGACATCGCCTTCGACCACGAGATGTGTACCATTGTTCACGACCACGCTGATGGCGGAGCACCGGAAGGTGGTCTGGGCCGTGGTGTTGTGCGCCGCCACCACAAAGCAGAGCAAGAGCAGCGTACCGGGCATGGGAGAACACCTCCGTTGCTTTTGGGGTAGCGCCAAGGGCCAGAATACGGCGGGTGTGGAGGTCTGGCGCATAGGTGCAAGATCGGGCTCTGGGCCGATGCGTACAATACCATACAAGTGGTACGCGACACAACGGCGATGGACCCTGATCCGGAGGTGCAGGGGGGGCATGAGTTGGGCCGTGGCTCAGGCGCTGGGGTATACTTTTTTCACGGCCTCGTGCCGACTGCTCACCTGGAGCTTCTCGTAGATGTTGCGGATGTGCACCCGCACGGTACCGATGCTGATGCCACCCTTGTCGGCGATCTCTTTGTACATCAGGCCGGCGGCGAGACCGTCCACGACCTCACGTTCCTTGATGGTGAGGTGATGGTCGCTGATGGAGACGCGGGCCTGTCCCTGGAAGCTGGAGACCACCATGCGTGCGATGGCCGGACTCATGGGAGACCCCCCCTGCACCACATCGTGGATCGCGGGTACGAGCTCCTGAGCGCTGAGACTCTTCAGCAGGTAACCGGTGGCTCCGGCGCAGAGGGCTTGGAAGATGTAGTTCGGATTCTCGAACACCGTGCTGATGATGAACTGCACCTGGGGGTACAAGGGCTTGGTACGTGCAACACATTCAATGCCGTTCACCCCAGGCATGTTGATGTCCATCACGACCACGTCGGCTTCCTCCCCGTTGAAATCCGCCAGGAATGATCCGCCATTGGGATATGCCTTGATGAAACGGATGGACCTATCGTCGGAGAGGATCCTGCGCAGGAGGTCGCGGATCTCCGCATCATCCTCCACCACCATTACGCGCACCTCCGGTTGCATGGGTCGGGGTTCGTTCATTTCAGCGGGCCGTGTGCATGTAGGGCGGTACCTTTTCCGGGCGCACTGGTCACGGAGAGAAAGCCATTGTGCTGTTTCATCCGTGCGGGCATGTTCGTAAGACCATTGCCACGGCCGTGAACCTGTTCCGGGTCGAAGCCGATGCCATCATCATCAACGCGAAGTTCGAAGGAGTCGGCCTGTAGTTCCAACTTCACACGCACTGATCTCGCGTGTGCGTATTTGAGGATGTTGTTGAAGCATTCATTCAGCACCAGATGCAGATCGCGTTTCAGGGCTGGTTCCACCTGGGCTTCGGGCCGGATCGCGTTCAGGTCCAGTGCGTATTGGATGCCGTTGTCACCGAGCAATCGTTGTGAAAGGTCGCGCACATGGTCGAGCATACCTTGGTGTGTATCCCGTTGAGGGTCCACCGCCCACACCACATCGCTGATCGCTCGGCTCGCGTTCTTCGCATGTTCACTGATACGGGAGAAGACCCTGCCGGACCCGGCCTCGTCATGGTTCCGTTGTGCGGCCATACCGCTGAGGAGCGCGATCTTGGTCAGCGTGGCACCGATGTCGTCATGGATGTCGCGTGCGATACGGGTGCGCACCAGTTCGGCCTCGCGTTGTTTTTCGCTATGGACCAGTTCGGTTTGTGCGCGACGGATCGCTTCGTTGGCCTTGCTCTTCGCACGGTAGGAGCGGAACAGGATCAGGGCGAGCAGAACGCCGAGAGCGCCGACGGCAATGGCTGCCCACTTCAATGTTCTTTCTTTCTCGGCTTCGGCTCGTGCCACGGCAACGATCTTTTCGTGCTCAACCCCCGCCCGGGCCTTTTCGGTGGCGCGCACTTTTCCCAGGTCCATGTCCGTAACGTGTGCATCCAGGGCCAGTAACTGATCGGTGAACGCATCCGTCATGCGCCCTTCTTGAGCGAACGCCAAGGAACGCAGTGACCGCAAGTGGTACGCCACGTTGAATTCGTCCATCCCATGTGCAAGTGTGATGGCACTATCGAGCAGGTGTTCGGCCGCTTTTCCATCACCTCTCCGCAGTAGCGAACGTGCTTCGCCCACCACCCACCGTACGTACTGGGTGGGGTCGCCGAGACGTGGAAGCAGGGTGCCTGCGAGGTGTTGTGCGGAATCGGCTTCTTGCCAACGCCTGGCTTTGAAGTATGCTTCGGCAAGGTTCACCAGGTTGTTCACCAGGTGATGGGTGTCTCCCTGTGCCTCATAGAGTTCTCCGGCTTCGGTGTGCCAATGGATCGCACTGTCGAGCTGGTTCAGATCGCTGTAGAGTACCGCCAGTTCGTGGTAGCAGTTCGCCAGGTCCGGACCAGGAGGCAGCTCTTTCAGCAGCCGGATCGCGCTCAGTACCATGTCCATCGCTCCTGTTCGGTCCTCCACCTGGCGCAGTGCGAAGCCTTGGTAGGAAAGAGCGGCCCCCATATCCTTGACGATGTGTTGCTGTTCTGCGAAGTGGTACATCCGTTGAAAGGCAACGATGGACGAATCGAAGCGGGATGCCGTGTACCAACCCATGCCACGGATGCGCCAGAGCTGCACGCGCCAGAATCCAACGCGCTGGTCCGGGATCCGCACGTTCGCTAGGCGCTGCAGGCCGCGCTGCGCGTACATGACCACGCTGTCCGGAGCCCCGAGACCGAAGTGGGTTCTTGCCAGATGGTACGCCGTTCGTGCGAAGCTGGTGTCGTGTACGGCATCGCGCAATTCGCGGCGCAGGCTGTCCAACTCCTGGGCGGAGCAGGGTGGCGCAATAAGGAACGCGCACCCAGCAAGGATGGTTTGGAACAGCTTACCTGCCATATCAGCCGATCTTCGTTGAATAGTCGTTGAGGTCGAGAAGGAGGCGTTGTTCGCGCAAGTTGAGCGATCCGGCACCAGTGATGTGCTTGATCAGTTCAAGCGCGGCGATATTGGCCATGATGGCGTTGCTGGCTGCCATGGTTGGGGCGATGCTACGGGCGTTGAACGTGGCGATGCACTCCGGTTGAGCATCGATCAACGGCGCCCACGAACTGAAGAGGGCATCGTAGCTGCGTGTATCCGGTCCAAGCAAGGGGCCGATCAAACCCTGCGTACTCATGTACCCACACTTGATGAAGTGATAGTTGAACGCGATGCGTGCTTCACTGACCCAGTTCACGAGATGCACGGGCTTATCGGCGCTCAGTACGATGTGCCGTACGCTTGGGCATGCGGCCATCAGGTCATTCCATTCGGCTACGCTGTTGATGGATCTTTCCTGCGCCATCACGTTGCAATTCGGCGCGATGCGCAGGATACCCGCGCGGGCCGCATGCACCTTGGGCGTGCCGATATCATCTGGGCAGAAAAGGATCTGCCGGTTCAGGTTGCTTGCTTCCACGATGTCGCCATCCACCAGCACAAGGGTTCCGATGCCCGCTGCCGCAAGAGATTGAGCGATCTGATGGCCGATGCCTCCCAAGCCGAGGATGAGCACCTGGGCGTTATTCAATCGTTGTTGCCTGGCCAGGGAATCATGGTGGTCACTGACGGGAGCCAGGGCATCGAAGAACAGCAGCTGTCGATCGTAACGATCGTTACCAACGATCTCCGGATCGAAGTACTCGACAAGATTCAGGTCCTCAAGTCGGCCGATCAGTGCATCGACCAGGGCCAAGGGCACATCAAGGCGTTGCGCGAGTTCGGTCCTGGCCCACTCTACTTGAGGTGTTCCACTCAGTACGCCGAGCAACAGCTGGAACGCATGGCCCGCTGGTAGCGATGCCCCGTCGTTCAGATCGCGCACCACACGTATGCGCTCCCCTTCTTGAAGAAAGAGCAAGTGCCGTTTGAACCGGAGGTGGCGGGGCATGGAGCGAGTTTACCGGAATTCGCGGAGGGCCTCACGCTCCCGCTCAATTGCGATCCCAGCCTCCGCGTTTAGGTGCACCGTGGGGTTTTTCCGGTGTTCGCTGAACGGTATCCGGTTTCTGTGGCCCATCGGCCCTGTTCGGTCGCACAGGTGCGGGGGCACTGTTGATGCCCATGAGAAAGGCCAGGAAGGCGATGGTATTCATGGTGAAGGGATTTGTTCGGCAAAGGTGCGTGTGGCCTCCAGAACGGCGCCATACCATGTGGATGGTATGACGCTGTTCTGATGGGTGAACGCAATGTGCCTATGACGAAGATGGTATGGTGCATGCCCTGTGAGCCGATGAACATTTGGCCCACCGAACCGAACGGAACATGATACGCACGACCCTGATCTCCCTTGCCTTAGTCCATGCCGGAACATGCTGTATCGGCCAGGGCGTAGGGATCAACGTGAATGGCGCAGCACCGAATGCAAGCGCATTGCTCGATATCGATGGTAGCGCGATCGTGGGCTCCAAGCGAGGGCTGCTCATTCCACGTGTGACCACCACTGAGCGGCTGGGGATCCCTGTGCCAGCAACGGGGTTGTTGGTCTTTGACACCTCCTTTCTGGAGTTCTGGTTCTTCGATGGCCTGGTGTGGGTGCCATTGAGCAACGGGCGCGCTTGGCGCACCACCGGGAATGCCGGCCTCGTGGGAGGCACGCACTTCATCGGCACCACGGACGCTGCGCGGCTGGATTTCCGCGTGAACAACGAACCGGGCGGACACCTGGGCCATTTCTTGCGGAGCACCGCGTTCGGGTATCGCTCGGGTGCATCCATCGTTAGTGGACAACAGAACACGCTGATCGGTGCCCATGCAGGCGAACTGTGCACCACCGGCTCTTACAACACGGCGGTCGGTTCGCACGCGTTTGAGGCCGCTACGACGGGCAGTTCCAATGTGGCCATCGGTGTATTCTGTTTGCAGAACACCACCTCCGGCTCTGGCAACACCGCGGTCGGGAGCGAGTGCCTCGCCAGCAATTCAACGGGATATGGGAATTTGGCCGCTGGTGGGTCCGCCCTGTTCGACAACACTACGGGTGCCTATAATGTTGCTTTAGGTTCGGCCGCATTAGCGAACAATACAACGGGCAACAACAATACAGTACTCGGTAGCGGCGCTGGGTCCCAGACCATCACAGGGAGTGGTAATGTCGCGATCGGGCATCAATGTGGACCGATCTGGTCTGGTTTGCAGAACACCACGAACCTAGGTCCGCAGTGCTACACGTATGCCGACAACGCGGTAGCTGTGGGGTATGGAGCTCAGGCAGAAGGCGCCAACAGTGTGGCACTGGGGTATGGCACACGAGTGGTGGGCGCCAATAGCACGGCCATTGGCCAAGCCGCGCAGGCGCTATCGCCCAATAGTATGGTCTTGGGCGGGACTGGTGCGAACGCTGTCAATGTGGGCATCGGTGTGTCGGCCCCATCGGCGACGTTGGAAGTGAACGGCTACACCAAGCTGGGCTCCGATGCACCTGCGATCCGGACGAAGAAGATCACCGTGAACACGCCCACCACACAAGGTGCTGTGTTGTGGGTGCCCCATGGTTTGGTCGGTAACAAGATCCTCTCCGTGGAACTGATGGTGGAATATGCGGCCGGTCAATTCGTACCTGACAACTATGCATTGACTGGCTATTACCTGCGCTGGACCGTCACCGGAGCGAACATCGCTGTGGAGACCGTAGCCGCTGCATCGGCCAGCATCCTGAACAAGCCGATGAAGGTGTTCATCACGTACGAGCAGTAATACGCAGCTCACCGTATATCAGTTGAACATCCAATGCCCGCCGACCCGCTTGCTCTTTTCCCCATGCCTTCTCCGAGAGATGGATACCGCAGGCCCAGCCCTCGGTAGCTGCGCTCCCTGCGGTCTACGCTTTCGGCCTTGCAACAGGTCTCTCGTGGCGACCTGGGAGATCGCCGCGCATCTTCGGCCGCAATTGATCCTCCAAATGGTAGTACTTCCGATGGGGAGCTTGCCGAGGTCGCTCAGGTTCTGCCATGTGTCAAACCCTCTGGCAGGATCGTTCTTCGTGCTAGTGCCGATGTTGAGGCGGCTGCTTGCGGTGGGCATGGCGGCGTAACCGATGGCCGTGGCGTTGTTCAGTGAATGGATGGGGGTGGACATGGTGCCGAGCGCACTGTTCTTGCACCCGGGGCGGATGGAGAAAGTGCGGAGCGACCACAGGCCGTGGTGTGATCACCGATGGTATTGCGATGCAGCTCATCGAAGCCATTGTCGCCGAGGGCACGAAAGCTGTGTTATCGTATCCTGTGGTGTTGCGTTCAAGGGCTTCGGAACCAAGGGCGGTGTTGTTGCGCCGTTCCGTTCGCGCATCAAGGCTAGAGGCTATCTCAAAAACACCCTTTGGGCTGCGCGAGGGTCTTTCGCGCCCATGTTTCGTTGTGAAAGGCCTTACAGAGCTACCGGCTATGCTCGGTTTTCAAGCCTCGCCTGGACGCGAAATACCTCTCGCTCGCTTCCAATAGCATTTTTGAGATGGCCTATAGATGACCGGGCAGGCCCGCTGCGCAACGAAGACTTGGATAGGGCACCAGTTCCAGTTTGGGCCACGCACGAGCGTCCCGATCATGTAGCTCATGCGGGTGATCGATGATCAGGTGACACCCCAGTGAGATCCACGAAGTACATCTCCATTTCTCCCTTACCCTTGGCCAGTACTTTTCCACGGGGAGTGAAGGAGAATGCAAGCTCAGTTGCGGGTTGCGGGTTGAGCCAACTCGCCGCCTCTTCACCTCCTTTCTTCTTCACATCCTTCACCAACGCATACGTCGCCTCGCTGATGTTCACCTGTCCCACCGCTCCGCTGCTCTCCATTCTTGATGCGGTGTTCACCGTATCGCCCCAGATGTCGTACTGGAACTTCTTCACCCCCACGATGCCTGCCACCACAGGGCCGGTGTGCACCCCGATGCGGATCTCGAAGTAGGGTTTGCCCGCCTCGATCTTCCGCTGCTTGCCTTCTTCGATGAAGTCGCGCATCTCCAGGGCAGCATTGATCGTGTCCACGGCGTGCGTGGTGTTGGCCAAAGGGAGACCACCCGCCGCCATGTAGGCATCACCGATGGTCTTGATCTTCTCGATCCCGTACTTCTCCGTGATCTTGTCGAAGGCGCTGAAGCACTCGTTGAGGTCGCGCACCAGTTCGCGTGGCGTAAGGTTCTCGCTCAGCGACGTGAAGCCTTTGAAGTCCGTGAACAGCACGGTGACCTGATCGATCTGCACGGCCTGTGCCTCGCCCTTCGCCTTCAATTCCTCGGCCACCTCTTCCGGCAGGATGTTGAGGAGCAATTCCTCGCTGCGTGCCTTTTCCTTGCTGATGCGGTTGCGCTGGATGAAGAACACGACGGCGAACAGGGCGACCAGCGCGAAGCCGCCCACGAAGCCGTTGCGGATCACCTTCTGCTTTTGGATCTCCTTGGCCTGCACGGCTTTCTCGGCCACGAAACCGAGACTGTCGGCGAGCGCTTGTTTCTCGTAGTTGCGACGTAGGTCGAAGCCGATCACGGCCCGTTGGTTCTCCTCGGTGTTCAGGCTGTCCTGCAGTCGCGCGAAGAGCAATTGGGCCTCCAGCGCCTCCCGGTACTTCCCTGCGCGGTGGTAGACTTTCGCCAGCAACCCCGCCGCATCGCGCATGGGTGTGATGATGCCGTGTTCCTTGGCCAAAGCGAGGGCCTCCTCACCACGCCTGGCGGCTTCCTCCGGCTGGCCCATTTCGAACAGGACCTCCCCTTCATTCGTGAGCAGCTGGCTGCGACTCCATGGATCCCCGGTCCTCCCGGTGTGTCCGAGTCCTTCGCGGAACGCGGCCAAGGCACGTTGATGCTGGTCGGCCTTCGCGTACAGCTCGCCGATCTTGATGAGCGCCGAGGCCATGTTGTGCGCGTCATCGATGCTTTGCGCGAGCCGCAAGCCTTCGTTCAGACTGGACAGGGCTTGCGCCGTATCGCCCATCTCGTTGTAAGCTCCTCCGATGTTCAGCAAAGCGGTGATCAGGTTCGGGACATCGTTCCGTTCGCGCTGGATGTTGGCGGCCATCCTGAAGTGACCGAGCGCCTTCTCATATTCGCCTTGCTTGGCGTACACCGTGCCCAGATTGCCTTCGGTGTTGGCCATGGCAGCGCTATCGCCGAGCGACCCGGAATGCTTCAGCGCCATGCGGTAGGCGTCGAGCGCGCGGTGTAGATCCCCTTGTTCCAGGTACGTGCTGCCCAGGCTGTTGTGCGCATTGGCCAATTGCAGAGTATCGCGCAACGCGGACTGTATGCGGATCGCGCGCGCCAGGACCACCAGCGCGGAGTCGTACAAGGCTCCGCGGGTGAGGAAAGTCCCCATGTTGCCGAGCGTCGCGGCCAACGTTGAGCTATCGCCGATGGCCTCGAACAAGGGCAGGGTCCTGGCGCTGTACTCCGCGGCTTTCAACGGTTGGCCACGCACATACCAGGTGATGCCTTGCAGGTCGAGCGCCTTGGCCGCCCAGTGCTCCTGCCCAGGACCGAGCGCGCTGTGCTGCATGCCTTGCGCAAGGAGGAATGCGGTATCGGGCCGGGTGAAGAGGAAGTTGTCCCAGATCCAATTGTAGTAGCCGTCGAAATACGTGCTGTCCGGCAGCGATGCGCGGTCAGGGGGCGGAGGGATGGCCGCCGACTGGCCCGATGCGAAATGAAGTGATGCAATGAATACGAGCACCGCAGCCAGCCGCAGGTTGAAGAGCGTGCTCATTCCGCGATGGAACTTTCGATCGTATTCAACCGCTCCAGCAGTTGCTGGATGAGCACACGCTGCTCATCGATCAACATCTGCTGCTCCTGCACGGCCTTCACCAAGGGTACGACGAATTCGGCGTAGCGCAGCCCGAGCATGCGGTCGCTATCGGTCACCTTGTCCACGCCGCTGAAATCATAGCCGACCGCCTTCGCCGCGGAATCCACTTCCTGGGCGATGAAGCCGGTATAGCGGATGGTCTCCTTCTCGCGCCGCGCCTGAAGGATCTCCTCGGGTTGCTCGCGTGGGATGCGTTGTCCGAGTGAGTCCAGGGTGGTGTCTTCACCAATGTCCTGTACGATACGGGCCACATCCACGTGGTAGGTCACCGGGCGCAGTTTGAGGATGAAGTCGAGGCCGCTCACATCCTCACGGACATCGCGTTTGTAGCGCGCATCGCTGGGCAACGTCGTCCAACCGGCATACCCGCCGATGCTCGTAACGGCATTGTTGCCCAACCGTACGCGGTTGCTGCCATCGAGCACGGTGCCGTAGCCGAGCGCGGTCGCATTGGTGTAGCCCGCTGCGTTCTGCACGATGTTCGCACCAACGATGGTGCTGTTGGCGGCTCCTGACAAACCAGCTTGGTACCCGATGGTCGTGTTGTAGTTCTGGTTCGTGATGCCGATGCCGGCCTGGTAACCCACCGCGGTATTGTAGTCGCCCGTGACAGTGGAATTCACCCCGATCGCTTGGAAGCCGACAGCCGTGTTGTTCACACCGACCGTATTGTTCCACAAGGCGAACGCGCCGACAGCGGTGTTGTCGCCACCGGTTGAATTGTCCTCCAACGCTTCGGCTCCAACGGCGACATTGTAAATGCCCGATGTATTGGCGAACAGTGCCGTATTCCCCACGGCGGTGTTCCCGCTGGCCACGTTCGTGTAAAGCGCGCTGCTGCCAACGGCCGTGTTCCCCGCGCCCAGGACGTTCACCCGAAGGGCGTCGCTGCCTACCGCGGTATTGTCCGCTCCTGTGCCGTTGAAGAGCATCGCCTCGGAACCCACGGCGGTGTTGTCACTTGCCACGGTGACGTTCATAGCACGGAAGCCCACCGCGGTGTTGTTGCTGGTGCTCAGGTTCAGGTTCAAGGCCTGGCTGCCCACGGCGGTGTTCTGGCCGCCCGTGGTGTTGGTGGCCAGCGCCTGGCTGCCCAGGGCGGTGTTGTTGTTCGCTGTGGTATTGGCCGTGAGCGCGTTCTTGCCGACGGCCGTGTTGTTGGTGCCCGTGTTCACCATCAGTGCGCGATGGCCCCAGGATGTGGTGGTGCCGGACGGTGTGAGGAAGCCGCTGCGCTCGTTGTCCACGCGCACCTCCAACTGGTTGTTGTCCGTGGTGCCCAGGAAGTTGGTGCCGAGCGCCATGCCCGCGTTCCCTGTCGTGCTCCAGCCTGTCGAGGCATTCAGAAGCGGTGCCCACGCTGTGCTGTTGAAGTACCAGAAGCCGTTGGTGCTGCTGTCGAAGACCAACAGACCCGTGGCCGGGGCGGCGATCGCCGCGCGCTCGGCGGAGGTCATGCGCGGTATCAGCAGCCCACGTTTGGCGTTGGCGGGCAGGGCGGCAGCGCTCACATCGAGCAAGGCCGAACCATCCGGCGCCGACCCATCGACATTGATCCCGATGTTCTGCGCCCGGGTACCACACACGAACGTGCACGCGAACAGCACGGCGATGGTAGCCTTGTGAACCATGACCCAAATGTGCGCAGAGAGGCCGAGCCCGGCAATAACCCGTGCGGGTTAGAACGCAATGCCGGATCCCCGGCACCCGTAAGGTTGCCAGGGATCCGGTTGCAGGACGCTCGCCGGTTATTGATCCGGCATTTGCCCTGCTCGAGGCGTGATCACCGTTTCTCGAGTTCTTCGATGCGCGCTTTCAGTTGTTCGATGATGGCTTGTTGCTCCTGTACGGCCTTCACCAGCGGCACCACGAATTCGGCGTAGCGCAGGCCGTACAGGCCCTCGGCGGTCGCCGGTCGGTCAACGCCACTGAAGTCATAGCCCAGCGAACGACTGGCGGCCTCCACCTCCTGGGCGATGAAGCCGGTGTAACGGATGCGGGCCTGCTCGTCGCGTGCTTGGACATCGAGCGGATCGGTCCTGTGGATCTCCGCGCCGGTGCTGTCGTAGCGCACGTCCTCTTTCATGTGGGCGGCCAGAGCGTGTGCATCCACATTGTAGGTCACGGGCCGAAGCTTCATGATCAGGTCCAGGCCGCGCACATCCTCGCGCAGCGCGGTCTTGAAGCGGCCATCGCTGTAGGTGGTGAAGCCAACCTGCCCTCTGATGCCAATGATGCTGGTGTTGCCCACGTGTACCCTGTTATTGCCATCCGGGCGTGCATTGTAGCCAAGCCCCATTGAGTTCGTGAAGCCCGAAGCTGTCGGAAAGGCCTGCCAGCCCAAATAGGTGGAATTGCTCATGTTGTAGAAGTTCCCCGCATCACGGCCTACCGCTGTATTGCCCCCACTGGTCGTGAACTCAAGAGCACTGTGGCCTACACCGGTATTATTGTCACCGATCAGATTCTGGTTGAGTGCGACATGACCAACTGCAGTGTTGAACTCGCCAGTGGTGTTGCCCTCCAATGCAAAGGAACCCACAGCCACGTTCGTCGAGGTTGTTCCATTGTTAGCATAGAGCGCATTGTACCCAACCGCAACATTGTAGTTCCCTGCAACATTCGAGTAGAGTGCGTTCTTACCCGCCGCGGTATTGTTCCCACCTGTTGTGTTATAGTGCATCGCATCCTTGCCACATGCGGTATTACCTGAGCCGCTGTTGTTGCTTGCGAGCGACTTCATGCCCAAAGCCGTGTTATCGGACCCTGTATAGTTGAAGTACAATGCACTGCTTCCAACAGCCGTGTTCTGCCCGCCGGTCGTATTGAACATCGAAGCGACATGCCCGATAGCAGTGTTGTCCTCACCGGTTGTCTGGTGCAGACTGTTGTACCCGAACGCAACAATTCCAGGATCGCGATCGATCTTACCTGCTTGATATCCAAGCACCTTGAAGACCAAAGTCGGGTTGTCCGTGGTACCAATGAAATGCGTTGCTGGGTCCGTGCCCGCATTTCCCTGCAAGCCCCATGCGTTCAACGCGCCATCGGCGCCAGCGGGCCCCTGTGGCCCGGCAGCACCTTGCGCACCCGTGGCACCCATGGGGCCTGGTGGTCCTTGCGCTCCGGTGGCTCCGGTCGCACCTGTTGCCCCGGCGGGACCGGTCGCACCCTGCGACCCTGGTGGCCCCTGCGCCCCGGTCGCTCCTGCCGGCCCTGCGGGACCGGTCGCGCCTTGCGGCCCAGAAGCACCCACGGGACCTTGCGGGCCTGCGGGACCCACAGGACCGGCGGGACCTTGGGGGCCGGGCGTATTGCTCGTCTCCGCGTACAGCGCATAGGGCACACTGAGCAATTGGGTCGTGCTGATGGTGACCCCGTTCACCCGGGTGCGTGCGAACCAGGGACCATCGCTCCAATCGACGGCCGCCCAGGAGCCGTTCACCGGTGTGCCCTGACCGAAGGCGAGGTTCACCAAGCCGAAAGCGTTCGTGGTGGCGGCGTGTTCTTCGCTGTACACCACGGGCCCATTGATGGCGCCTTGCAGCAGCGACAATTCGATGGCCGCCGGGGTGTTGGCTTGCACCACACCATTGCCGTCACGAACGATGGCCTGGTAGCTGAAACTCTGCGGTGTTTGCGCGCAAAGGGCCGTGCAGGCCACCAATGCGCACATCAGGAAGGAAGGTCGCTTGTTCATTGGGTCACGATGAAGGGGATGGTCCGCAGTTCATTGTTGCCACGATCGAAGACCTGCAGGCGGTACGCGCCACTGGCCAGGTGATCGACGGACCAGGAATTGGTCGATGTGATACCGGACCACATGGCGACGTGTTGGCCGAGCGCGTCCAGCACGACAGCATGGTGTGCTTCGGAAGCGGTGGTGTTGAGCCGCAGCACGTCGCGCGTGGGATTCGGGAAGAGCTGCCAATCCGCGTTGGCGGTTACCGGAACGACCACCGTACTGAAGTCGGCCGGTGGTTGGTGGAACCCTTGCGTGGCGATCACGGCCGGGCTCGTACCGGTCGCGATCATCGGTTCGCCGATGGTCCAGGCCCAATGCAGTCCCCCGCCATTCCCTTCACTGCCGCTCGAGGCCAGAACGGTTTGCGCGCGAGCGTTCTGGGTGAGCATGGCCGCCAGCACAAGGATCGCCGTGCGCATCATCACTTCAGGAGCTTGACAGCGGATCGAACGAGGCCATTGTCCACGTGCAGCGTGTAAGCGCCCGGAAGCAGTGCGCTCAGATCCGCAAGGAAGGGCGCATCACCGGGAACAGACGACGACCACATGCGCACGGCTCTGCCCGTAGCGTCCACGATGGTGAACTGCACGAGACCGGTATAGGCGGCACCCAGTTTGATGGCGACACGGTCGGCTACTGGGTTCGGGTACGCGCTGATCACCGAGGTGTTCGCTCTTTCAGGAAGGCCGGTGGAGATGTCGTTCAGGTATTTGATGAGCACGATCCGGTTGTGCCCGTCGACTTCGGCGTATCCAATGCCGATGATGGAACTGTCATTGGTGAAGGCCAGATCGAAACAGGTCTCCTCGCCGCCGTCCTCGTCGTAGTCGGCGGCAAAGAACACGCCATCGCTGCTGATATTGTTGCTCTGCGTACGTTTCACGTTCCAGTTCCTGGAGTTGGGGGCAGCGCCCACGTTGCCACCACATATGATGGCACCGTTGTTCTGTACCAGCAGGCAATTCCAAGCATCTGCGCCGTTGGGATCGTCCATGAAAGAATAGGACACTTCGTGTCCCGTTGCATCGAAGGTGTGGATGATGCGGGCTTGGGTAGACCCGGTTATACGCTTCACACCGGCAGCGGCAATCTGCCCATTGGGACGTAAAGCGATCGATCGGGGGATCAGGTCCGATCCGCTTTCCGAAACCCACGAATGCCCGTTGGCGTTGCCGAAAGTGGACGGATCGTTGCCTTGAGCGTCGAGGTGGCCGAGAAGCAATGAAAGATCGCTTTCGCCAGAACGCGTGCCATAGCCGCAGAAATAGACTTCACCGGCATCGCTGAGCACCGCGCTTCGCAGTTCCTCGCCGATCGCATCCGCGATGTATACCAGTACCGAGCCATCGCCACCGAACGATGGGTCCAGACCGCCATTGTCCAAGTATCGCTCCACCACGATCTCCGTCTGGCCGATGGCCGGACCGCTGAAGCCGCAGAGCAAGACCTTGCCATCGGGCTGGATCAGCACTTCGTAGGCCTCCTCCGCATCCGGGGTGTTGTGGATGTCGCGCACCAGGATGCCCGTGCCGTTGAACGAGGGGTCCAGGGAACCATCGGCGAGGAAACGCGCCACGAACATGTCGCTGTTGGTCTCTGCCGCATCGGAGAACAGGTGGCCGCCCACCACCAAGCGGCCCGAACCATCAAGTTCCGCGGAACGGATGAACTCGCTGCCATCTGCGAGATCGTGCTCCACCACACCGTTGGTACCGAAGGTCGGATCGGGTGATCCATCCGCATTGAAGCGGAGAAGCACGGAATTGAAGTGAGTGCCATCGCTGCTGCGACCGGCCACCAAGATGCGGTCGTCCGGCAGTACCACGGCGGTCACACTCTGGTCATCCTCCCCCGCACCAAGCTGGGGGACGATGACTTTTCCGTTGTTACCGAATGAAGGGTCCCAGGTGCCCGGCTGGGCGTACGCCCCCATGGTGAGGAGCGCGAGGAAGGGAAGGGTGGCGTGTCGCATGTTCTTGTGGTTGTTCTTCCACAGCAAAACACGCGTGCCACCGACGTGGCATCAATAACCCATGCGGGTTAAGCAGACCCGTCCTTCGGATACCCTTGGGGGTAGGCCTTCTTCAGCGCCTCCATCTTCCCGTTCACCTGCAGCTTGCTGTAGATGCGGCGCACATGCACGCGCACGGTCTCGGTGCTCAGCTCAAGCTTGGCGCCGATCTCCTTGTACTGAAGACCGGTAGCAAGGCCATCCAGTACCTGCTTCTCCCGCTCGCTCAACTTCTCGTCGTTGATGCGCTGCCGGGTCTCCTTCTGGAAGCTGTTCACCACCAATCGCGCGATGGCGCTGTTCATGGGCGACCCGCCGCGGTGGATGTCGCGCACCGCTTCCAAAAGCTCTTCGGCGGGTGTGCTCTTCAACAGGTATCCGGTCGCCCCGGCGCACAGCGCTTCGAAGATGTACGCCGGGTTCTCGAAGATGGTAAGCATGAGGTACTGCACTTCCGGCTTGCAGCGTTTGGCCTCGCGCACGGTATCAATGCCGTTGCGGCCGGCCATGTTGATGTCCATGAGCACCACATGCACTTCCAGGTCGTCCAGCTTGTTCAAGTAGTCGTCGCCGCTCTCGAACACACGCACCACCTGCATATCACTGCTGCGCTCAATGCGGCGGCGGATCAGCGTTCGCAATTCATCGTCGTCCTCCACGATGGCGGTGCGGATGATGGTGGGCATGACCCGCAAGATAGCGGTCCCCGTTATTCCGCTGGCAGCGACGCCGCGAAGTCCACGCGGGTGCCTGCGCCTATCGCGCTGACCACATTGAACTCTCCTCCGATCCGCTCCGCGCGGGCCCGCATGTTCCGCAAGCCATGCCCTTGGCCGGCGTTCACCTCCATGCCCACCCCATCATCCTTCACCTCGAACCTGACCCGCGTGGCCGAGGTGTGGAACTTCACATGGATATGTTGGGCGTTGGCGTACTTGATCGCATTGTTCAGCGCCTCGCGTAAAATGAGATAGATGTCGCGTTTGGTGGCAGGGTCCAGCGATCGGTCGGGGCCTTCGTGAGCGCACTCCACGGTGTGTTCCACCTTGCTCCATTTCAGCATGCGATCGCAATGTGCGCGAACGCGTTCGGTGAGGCTCGTCAGCGAATCGTGGTGCGGATCGATGGCCCACACGATGTCGCCCAAGGAGCGGTTGGCCTCCCCAGCGATGCGCTCGATGTCGTTGGTGATGTCAGGTAACCCGTTCGTTCCGGAATGGGCCACCTCCCTGGCTTCGGTGCTGAGCAGAACGAGCTTGGTAAGATCGCTACCGAGCTGGTCATGCACATCGCGGGCGATGCAGGTACGCACCTCGCTGGCTTCACGAGCGCGTTCGCTCTCCAGCAACCTTTCCTGGGCTTCTTCGATGGCGCGTTTGGCCCGGGCCGTGTACCGCATGCGCAGCCACGCTGCAGTGCCCAGTATTGCGGCGACCGCCAGCAAGGCCAGCAGCCACGTCCGTTGTTCCCGGTGCTTCGCTTCGGTCCGCGTTCGTTCGGCCACGTGGCGCAGGCTGTCCGTTTCCGCCGCGCGTTCATAGGTGTACTTGAACCCGCTGCGCAACAGGTCGCGCTGGTTCTCCTCGCGCAGGATGCTGTCGTTCAGCAGCACCACCTGCTCATGCACCGCCAGCGCTTCCTGCCAGCGACCCAGAACTTTCAAGGCGGCATACCGCGCAGCGGCAGCATCGCGCTGCAGGTTCAGTTCCTCGGCGCGTACTGCGGCGCTGTCGGCGGCCACGGCCATCGCGAGTGCACGTACCGGTTCGCCTTCCCGCAGCAGCACGGTGCTCAAGCCCACCAGCGCATTGCCCAACCCGTACGGCAGGTCTTCTGCACGGGCCATCGCCATGCTCTGGTCGAAGAGCGTCCTCGCCTCATTGGGCCGGAGTTGTTCGAGCAGGAGGGAAGCCAGGCGGTTACGCACGTTCACCAATCCATGGCGGTCGTCGATGGCCAGTCTGATGGTCTCGCTCCGTCGATACGCTTGCATCGATCCGGTGGTATCGCCCATTTCCTTCAGGCACGATCCGATCTCTTCCAGTTGTGTGCCCAGCTGATGCTGATCGTCCAGTTCCTCCGCCATTGCTGCTGCCCGGCGGTAGTACCCGAGCGCCTCGTTCCAGTCGCTCTGATTGAGGTACAGGCCACCGAGGTTGGCCAGCGAGGTGCAGATGCCGCGCTTGTTGCCGAGTGTTTCCTGGATGTACAGGCTTTGTTGGTAGAGGTCCACGGCCTTGCCATGGTCACCGCGGAGCATTTGCACGCGTCCGATGGCGTTGAGGTCGTTGGCGATGCTCGCACTGTCCGCCAAGCGCTCGTGTAGATCCAGGCCTTGTTCGTAGAGCGCCAGCGCGGAGTCCAATTCCCCGAGGTACGAGAGCATGCCGCCCATGTTGCTGATCACGTCGGCCTGTCCGTCGGCATCGCCGTTGCGACGATGGAGTACGAGCGCCGTGTCGTAATGCGACAATGCGGTGCGCATTTCGCCACGCACGTACCATACGGCCGCTTTCAGTTCAGAGGATCGTGCCTCGAACACGACATCGTGCTTGGTTCGTGCTTCGTGCTGTAGCTGTTCGGCGAGGAGGTAGGCGCTATCGGGATCGGAGAAGAGGTAGCCATCCCAGGCGAGGTCGAAGAGGGCGAGGAGGCGTGTGCTGTCCGGCTTGTGCGGATCGCGCGTGATGGCACGCAGAGAATCCTTATTGACCTGTGCAAGACAGGGGTCCACGAGGAGGAGCAAGCAGGTGATCCCGCAGAATCGGAAGCCGAGGTTGCTCATACGTTGTTGAACAAGTTCAGGTGGAGGCGAGTTCGACCTCCAGACGCACCAAGGTACCGCCCTCTGGTTCACTGGCGATCACCAGCCTCCCGCCCAAATGCTCGGCCCGTTCCTTCAGGTTCCGCAGGCCGCGCCCCTTACGCATGGCGCTGATGGTATTGAAGCCCTTACCATCATCCTTCACTTCCAGTCGAAGGGAGTTCTCGCGGGCAACGAAGGTGACGTGGATGCAATGCGCCTGGGCATATTTCACCGTGTTGTTCACCGCCTCACGCAGGATCAGGTAGAGGTCGCGCTTGGTGGCGGGATCGAGCGGCCGGTCCCGGCCTTCCACGATGCAGTCGACGGTGTATGTGGCGCCGCTGGTGCTGAGCATGCGTTCGCAGAACTGGCGCGACCGGTCCATGAGGTCCGTGAGCTTGTCATTTGAGGGTTCCACGGCCCAGACGATATCGCTCAGTGAGCGCCCCGCTTCGCTGGCGATGCGGTCGATGTCGGCCACGAGTTCAGGCACTGCGCCCGGATCATCCTTCAGGCTCGCGCTCACTTCGCTGCCCAACATGCTCAACTTCGTTAGGTCGCTGCCTAACTGGTCATGCACATCGCGGGCGATCCGTGAGCGTACCTGCTCGGCCTCGCGCTGCTTCTCGGTGGCCACCACTTTGTCCTGTGCCGCGAGGATGACCGCGTTGGCCTTGCGTGCGATGCGGAAGCGGCTCCACAAGGCGATGGCCAACGCGATCGCCAGCACGCACGCAGCGATGATGATGTATCGCCGAGTGCGTTCGCTCGCCAGCTGATGCGCATGTTCCAGAGCCATGGTGCGCGTACTGGTCACGTGCTCCAGACTATCGCGTAACTCCTCTTCACGGAAGCGGGAGAACAGCACGGCCTCGCGCCCGTTCATGAGCTCCACGCTGTCCTTCAGCACGCTCCAGTGATCCGTGACCTCCAATGCTTCAGCCGCGCGTCCTTGCGCCTTCAGCACGGTTCGCAATCCGTTCAGTGCATAGAGCATTGAGCCTTCGTCGCCCAGCTCACGAGCTACGCCCACGTTGCCCAGGCTTTCCGCCAATGCAAGCCCGCGCCGGTACCATTGTTCCGCCGCGGTGTGATCGCCGGATGCGACCAGTCCATCGCCAAGCAGATTGATGCACCCGCATTGTGCGGTCTGGTCGCCCATTCGCTCGGCGACCCGTGCACAGAGGCCCGCGATGCGCATGCCTTCGGCGGTGCGCTGTTGCGCGTAGTACAGCCGGGCCAGCGGCGTGAGCCCGGGCAGGCTGTCCCAGGCGTTGTCCGATCGGGAAGCCGCGGCCAAGCTGCGCAGGTACAACTGCTCTGCATCAGCGGAACGGCCTTGCATGAAACGGATATGGGCACGTTCATTGAGCACCATGCTGGAATCGCCCGGGCTTCCTTTCCCACAGGAATCCAGGTAGGCCCATGCGCGATCATGTTCGCTGCGGTCGGAACACAGACGTGCCAGGTGCACCAGTGCTTGTGTTCGCAGGAAGCCATGCCCGATGGACCGTCCGATGCCGAGTTCTGCGCTGAACGCGGCTTCAGCTTTGTCCTTGGCACCGGTCAAGCCGTACACCAGGCCGATGGCGTCCTGGCATTCGCCCACCGCATGCTGGTGCCCCCCTTGCTCGAAATCCGCGATCGCCTGCTTGAACGATGACAACGCGAGCGGGATGTTGCGCGCGAACTTGGCGTGGTAGCCGGTGAAGAAGTGGTAGGCACCGCGCGCATGGCGGGCTCGTTCGCGCACGTGCGTTGATGGATGCAGGAGGAGCTCCGCGCTCAGGCTGTCCAGGCGATGGAGGAAGGGGAAGGCCTTGGGCGAAGTGGTCCACGATTCGCACGCCCAGATGAGCATGGTGAGTTGCAGGGTATCTTTTTTCGTGCGATCCAGCAGCGGTGTGATGGAGTCGAGGCGCGCGGGGTTCTCTTGTGCCCGCACTCGGGCGGGAAAGAGGTACACCGTAGCGATGAGTGCCAGCAGATGCAGGTAGCGCAGCATGTGGCGAAGGTGCGCGGAGTTGAGCGCACGGGCAATAACCCGCAAGGGTGAATGGAGCGGCTTACCGCGAGCAGGTTTTTCCATGATCCCCCCCATCCTTGAGTTTTGTCGCGTTGACCGTACCACCATCCGCCTTCATCGGATACTCGCGCTCTTGACCTATTTTGTTTTCGCCTGCGGTGGACGCGCCCAGGTCCTCACCTGCGGCACCACCTACTGGAAATTCGGCTATGTGGGGAACGCCGTGGTGGATGGTACAGTCTGGATCAGGGTCTTCATCGGAGTGGTCCCAAGCGTGATCTTCCCGCTGCGGATGCGGTATTCTGCCGATCTGGATGCGGCAGTGATCTGCCGGTGAGCCCATCCATGGGGCCGGATGAGCCTGAGCGGTGCGTGGTGGCCGATGGTTCGGGTGGTAGGTACAGCGGTGGTGATCTTTCACCGGTGGCCGGGCAAGGTCGTGCGCACCGTTCCCATAGGGTGCCGAACGGAAATGTTGCGCCCTGGAGCCCAGTGGTGAACGCACCCGTGAAGACGATGCTCATCAAATGGGATATCCTTTGCTCCGGCGAAGATCTCACCAATGTGAACCCCGCGCCGCAACACGACCTGATAGACGTGCGCTTGTCGCTGATCCATCGGAACAAAGTGAACCTTGATCAGAGCTACGCGAACGACTGGTGCGACCCTGAGCGCTGAACGCCTCTACGTTGGTGGCGACATCCCCCAGATCAACGGGGTAGCGCGCTCCCGTGTCGCATGCTCCACCGTGAGCGACCATACGGTGACCGGTTGGGCACCGACCGTGAACAACGTCGTGCACGGCTTGATCACCACGGCCTCCGTCATCTACCTCGTTGGCGAGTTCACGACCATAACGGCACTACGCGTGGGGGCAGAGCCATGCTTGGCCAACAGCGAACGCTGAATGGACCAGGAAGTCCAATGCCAACAACGCGGGCTATCGCATGGTGCTACAGGCAACCTGCCTGATCCTCGGTGGAGCATCGCGTATCTTCCTTGAAGCAATTCTTCCTTGAAGCGATTTTCCGCACCGCCGTTTCGGCGCTTGCATGGTCCGTTCCTTTGCACCATGATTCTCAGATCTTCGCTCACTGCCCTGCTCCTGCTGGCCTGTACGCTGTTACCCGCCCAGCTTCCCGCCTACGCCCTCTTCAACGCCAAGGGGAGGCCTCTTGCACACAAGGGCATGATGAAACGATTGAAGCAGGCCGACATCATCCTCTTCGGCGAGCTGCACAACAACGCCATCGCGCACTGGCTGCAAATGGAGGTGACGCGCGAACTGGTCGCCACCGGTCCGTTGGTGCTGGGTGCGGAGATGATCGAACGCGACGACCAGGCCACGCTGGACCGCTATCTGCGCGGCGAGATCGACCAGGCCGCCTTCGACACGCTGGCCCGCCTGTGGAAGAACCACGCCAGCGACTACAAACCCTTGGTGGACCTTGCGAAGGCCCATGACCTGCCCTTCGTGGCGGCGAACGTGCCGCGCCGTTACGCCCGCGCCGTGAACCGCGGCGGCTTCGAGGCACTGGATACCGTGCCCGGTACGGAACGCGCGTGGATCGCGCCCTTGCCCATCGCCTTCGATCCCGAACTGCCGCGCTACCGGCACATGCTCACCATGATGGACGACCACGGCACCCCCGACATGGTGAAGGCCCAGGCGCTGAAAGATGCCACCATGGCCCACAGCATCATGGAGCACTTCCGGCCGGGCCATCGCTTCATCCACTACAACGGCAGTTTTCATAGCGACTATTTCGAAGGCATCAATTGGTACCTGCAACGCATGCGGCCCGACCTGAAGCGCATCACCATCGCCACGGTGACCCAGGCCGAAGTGAACCGCTTGCACACGGATCACTTGGGCCAGGCCGACATCATCATCGTGGTGGACGAGGATGTGCCGGGGACGTACTGATCAGCGATGGTCTTCCCTCCCGCTCGTCCGTCCCGTTCACCGTTCGTCACATTGGAAACGATTTTGGATAAAGAATGTTTCCGGGGCGGAGATCGGCCTCTACTTTTGCGCCCGCCTCGGCCAAGCGGGTATCATGCGCACGGAACAGACCACCTCGGGAACACCAAGCGGTGCACTGGCCACCGACGAACGTTGGCTGCGCATCGTGGAGGGGGCTGCACGGGTCTTCTGGACCAATGGCATCCGGAGCGTGACGATGGACGACATCGCGGGGGAGTTGGGCATCAGCAAGAAGACCCTGTACCTGTATGTGAAGGATAAGAGCGACCTGGTGACCAAGGTGCTTCAATTTACGAGCGCCCGTTACCACGCGCACGTCACCGCGATCCAGGAGCAGGGGCTCAATGCCATCGATGAGATGTTCGCCATCGCGCAGTACATCTCAGCGGAAGTCTCCAAGCTGCACCCCAGTCTGTACTTCGACCTGGCCAAGTATTACCCAGAGGCCTGCCGGATCATGGACCAGGGCAAGCAGGTGGAGGTGGTGCGCCAGGTGGCGCAGAACATGGAGAAGGGCATGCGCGAGGGCTACTACCGTGAAGACCTCAATGTGCCATTGCTGGCCAAGCTGTACATGGTGCGGTTCGACCAGGCCATGAGCGTGGAGCAGGCGAAACTGGCCGAACGCTACAGCATGTCCGAGATCAACTGGGAACTCTTCCGCTACCACATCCGTGGGATCGCCAGCAAGAAGGGTCTGGATTACCTGGAGAAGCGAATGAGCAAAGGCACACCATCATGAAGCCGATGCAACAACGGAAGCCGGACACGATGAACCGGCCTGCGAAAACGAACGAACCGTCATGAGGACCATCCATACGATCATCCTGCTGCTGGCCGCTCTGGTGCAGCATGCACAGGGGCCGGTCAGCCTGAGCCTGCAACAAGCGCTGGACCTGGCCGCCAAGCAGAGCTATAGCGTGCAGGCCAGCGCACTGGAGGCGGAGAAGGCCGCGTCGAAGATCAAGGAGATCACCGGTCTGGGCCTGCCGCAGATCGCGGCAACGGGCACGCTCCAGAACTACATCAAGGTGCCCACCATGGTGGTGCCCAGCTTCTTCGGTGGCGATGAGCTGATGAAGATGCAGTTCGGTGTGCCCTGGAGCATGAGCGGTGGAGTGCAGTTGAACCAGTTGCTCTTCGATGGAAGCTACCTCGTGGGCCTCCAAGCCACGCGGGAGCTGCGCACCAAGAGCGCCAAGGACCTGGAGCAGGCCGTGATGAACGCGCGGGTGCAAGCGGCGAAGGCCTACCTCGGTGTATTGGCCGCGGAAGAGGGGGTACGGTTGATCGGGGAGAGCCTGCCCGTGCTGGAGAAGGCCAGTGCCGACGCCCAGGCCATGGTGGCGCAGGGCATGATCGAGAGCACCGATAGCGACCGCCTCCTGGTGCAGCTGGAAGAGGCCCGCGCTCAGCAGCGCAACATGCAGCAACAAGCCCTCGTGGCGCGGGCCTACCTCAACCTGGTGCTGGGCCTGCCCACCGGCACACCGGTCACCCTCACCGATGCCCTGCAACCGTTGCTCGACGCGCCTTCGGAAGCGGGCCTGGCCGATATTGCTTTCGATGTGGACCAGCACGTGGACCAGCAGGTGGCGCAGAGCATGCTGCGGCTGGGGGAGCTGGATGTGCGGAACAAGAAAGCCACCTACCTGCCCACGCTTGCAGGATTCATCAACTACCAGCAGCAGTACAACTACACCAAGTTCGATGTGGCCAACGGCAGTTGGTGGTTCCCGGCGAGCTTGTGGGGCCTACAGCTCAACGTGCCCATCTTCAGCAGTGGCATGCGGCACCAGCAGGTGAAGCAGGCGAAACTCTCGCTGGAGCAGGCCAACGTGAACCTCAAGGCCACGGAACAGCGCTTGCTCGCGGAGAAGGAGCAGCAACAGGCCATCCTGCGCGCCGCCCAGGACAGCTATGAGACGGGGAAGCGCAACCTGGCCTTGAGCAAGAGCATCTTCGACCGCACCAGTATCAAGTTCACCGAGGGCCTGGCCAGCAGCTTCGAACTCACCCAGGAGCACGGGAGCTACCTCACCACCCAACAGACCTACATCCAGCGTGTGGTGGACCTGCTGCAAGCGCGGGCCGACATGCGCAAGGCGCTGGATGCGTATTGATGATCCCATGATCCACCCACAACGCACACGTACGCACGACCCATTGGTCCGCCCCACCGGTAACCTCGATAGACCCATGAAACAGATCATCCTTCCGCTCACCCTCACCGCCCTGCTCGTGGCTTGCGGTGGGGCCGACACTAGCGACCTGGGCCAGAAGCGGGCCCACCTGGAGCGGCTGAAGGCGACCTACAGTGCCTATGCGGACAGCATCAAGTCGCTCGAAGCCTGGTTGGTGGAGAACGACACCACGGTGCGTCGCAACCTCCCCACGGTGACCGCCGACACCTTGCGCGCCATCCCCTTCACGCACTATGTCGATGTGCACGGCAATGTCCGGGCGGATAAGTCCGCGGCGTTGTACAGCAATGGCGGCCGGGTGCGTCGCATACTGGTGAATCCGGGAGACCGTGTCAGCGCGGGCCAGACCCTGATCAGCATCGACAATGACATGGTGGTGAAACAGATCCAGCAGGCCGAGGCCGGACTGGAACTGGCGCGTACCGCCTTCGAGAAGCAGGAGCGGCTGTGGCAACAGCGGATCGGCAGCGAGATCCAATTCCTCCAGGCCAAGACCCAGAAGGAACAGGCCGAAGCGGGCCTCGCCACCCTGCGCGAACAGCAACGCCTCACCAACATCACCGCGCCCTTCGCCGGCACGGTCGATGACATCATGGTGCGCGAGGGCGACATGACCAGCCCCATGCAGGCGGCCGCCCGGGTGGTGGACCTCGCCAGCGTGCAGCTCGAGGCCGATGTGCCCGAGAGCTACCTGCGCAGCATCCGCAGTGGCACCCCGGTGAAGGTGAGCTTCCCCAGTGTGGAAGAACGGTTCAACGGCACCCTGGCGCACGTGGGTCAGTTCATCGATCCCAGCAACCGCACCTTCAAGGTGTCCGTGCGGGTACCCCAGGGAGAAGGCTACATGCGCCCCAACCTGCTGTGCGACATCAGTGTGCAGGACCAGCATTTCGATTCCGCCCTGGTGGTCCGTGCGCGGGCGGTGCTCCAGGATGTGAAGGGCAACAACTACATCTACGTGCTGGACCCCACCCGCGACAACGAGGCCCGGTCGCGCAAGGTGATGGTGGACCGCATCAGCGAGTACAAAGGCTACATCAACATCGCCCCGGTGGAAGCCGATGCGCTGAAGGGAGGTGAACGGATCGTGGACGAAGGGGCCAAGAACGTGACCGACGGGCTTACGGTGCGGGTGGCGAACTAAGGAGGTCACCTCACCACGAAGGCACAGCGAACACAGAGAAGAGCCACAGGATGACGCAAGGAACGACACGGAGCGCAAGACCGCATTACTCCGTGTTCGCTGTGCCTCTGTGGTGAAAAGCATTCCAACATGAGCGCACACGACATCGAAAAAGACCTGCACGGCCCCGAGCGGCAGTTCGCCATCACCACCTGGGCGGTGAAGAACCGCACCACGGTGATCGTGCTCACCATCCTCATCTGCCTCATGGGCATCCGGGCCTACTTCGTGATGCCCAAGGTGAGCTTCCCGGAGGTGGTCACACCGGAGGTGTTCATCGCCACGCCGTACAACAGCAGTTCCGTGGTCGACATCGAGAAGCTGATCACCAAACCGATCGAGAAGGAGCTCAACACCATCACTGGGGTGGATGAGATCAAGAGCACCAGCGTGCCCAACTTCAGCTCCATCCACATCAAGTTCGATTACAGCGTGAGTCCCACCGAGGCCTTGCGCAAGGTGAAGGATGCGGTGGACAAGGCGCGCGGCGACAGCAACTTCCCCACCGACCTGCCATCGGAGCCGAACATCTTCGAGCTCAACTTCTCCGAGCTGATGCCGGTGATGAACATCAACCTCAGCGGCGATTACCCGATGGATCAGCTCCATGAGTACGCCAAGCACCTGGAGGACCGGATCGAAGACCTCACCGAGATCAACAAGGTGGAGATCCGGGGTGTGCCGGAACGCGAGGTGAAGGTGACCGTGGACCTGGCGCAGCTCGAACTGCTCCAGCTCAACTTCGACGACATCGCCAACGCACTGCGGATGGAGAACCTGACCATGAGCGGTGGCGACCTGCTCACCAAGGACCAACGCCGCAGCGTGCGCGTGATCGGCGAGTTCGTGGATATGGAGCAGATCCGCAACATCGTGGTGAAGAACGAGGGCCAGCGCGAGGTGCGCCTGCGCGACGTGGCCGACATCACGTTCGATTTCAAGGAGCCCGAAAGCTTCGCCCGCGAGTTCGGCAAGAGTGTGGTGATGCTGGACGTGATCAAGCGAGCCGGGGAGAACCTGCTCGATGCCAGCGACAAGATCAACGCCATCATCAAGGAGGACCACGGCACGGTGCTGCCCAAGGACCTGGTGATCACCATCACTGGCGACCAGAGCGACCAGACACGGGTTAGCGTGGACGAGTTGATGAACCACATCGTCCTGGGCGTGATCCTCGTGGTGGGTGTGCTCATGCTCTTCCTCGGCCTGCGCAACGCCGTGTTCGTGGGCCTGGCCATCCCCATGAGCATGTTCATCTCGTTCACCCTGCTCAACATGTTCGGGGTCACCCTCAACATGATGGTGCTCTTCGCGCTCATCCTCGCCCTGGGTCGTCTGGTGGACGATGGCATCGTGATCGTGGAGAACATCCACCGGCACATGACCAACGGCGAACCGGCGCTGAAGGCCACGCGCCTCGCGGTGGGCGAGGTGACCATGCCGATCATCGCGGCCACCACTGCCACGGTGATGGTGTTCGTGCCCCTGCTCTTCTGGCCCGGCATGATGGGTGAGTTCATGAAGTACCTGCCCATCACCTTCATGATCGCATTGGCCAGTTCACTCTTCGTGGCCCTGGTGGTGAACCCGGCCCTGGCCTCCAAGTTCATGAAGGTCGAGGAGGATCACATGCCCACCCGGAAGATGTGGCGCCTGGCCATCATTCTGGGCGTGGTGGGTGCGGTGATCGGCGCCCTGGGTGCCAGCATGCAGAGCAAAGGCGTGTTCGGCATCGGCATGCTCACCATCTTCTTCGGCCTCATGGGCATCGCCAACGAGAAGCTGTTCGTGCCGGCGGCGCACTGGTTCCAATACGCCTGGTTGCCACGGCTGGAGGCGCGGTATGAGAAGTTCCTGCGCTATGCGTTGATGAAACATCACCCGCGAACCTTCCTACTGGGCACCGTGGGGCTTTTGATCTTCGCGTTCATCCTGCTCGGGGTGTTCCCGCCGAAGACGCTCTTCTTCCCCACCAACCAACCGATGTTCATCAACGTGTTCATCGAAGCGCCCATCGGCACCGACATCCAGAAGACCGACAGCATCACCCGGGTGGTGGAGCGGCAGGTGATGAAGGTGATCAACGTGCCGGAGTACATGGAGGTACGCGAGGTGAAGAACGAACGTGGCGAGGTGGTGGGTACCGATACGGTGAACTACCTGGTGAGCTCCGTGATCGCGCAGGTGGGCGAAGGCACCAGCGACCCCGGCACCGGTGAGGTGGAGTTGAGCTCCACGCCGCATAAAGCACGGATCCAGGTCACCTTCGTGAAGTTCGCCGACCGGAAGGGCAAGGACACCAACGATGTGCTGGAGCAACTGCAAGCTGGCGTACCCGGCTACCCTGGGGTGATCACCACCGTGGTGAAGAACGCCGACGGTCCACCGGTGGGCAAGCCGATCAACATCGAGATCAAAGGGAAGGAGATCGATGGCCTGCTGGACGAGGCCGAACGGGTGAAGACCTTCATCGAGGGAAAGAACGTGGCCGGTGTGGAAGCCTTACGGATCGATATCGACCGCGCGAAGCCCGAAATGCCCATCGTGATCGATCGGGAGAAGGCGCGCCGACTGAACGTGAGTACCTACCAGGTGGCCGATGCCATCCGCACCGCGCTCTTCGGCAAGGAGGTGAGCACCTTCCGCATCGAAGGCGACGATGACGACTATGAGATCAACGTGCGCCTGAAGGACCAGTACCGTTACGATACGCAGCGCCTCATGGACATGCGGATCACCTTCCGCGACATGCTCACGGGTCAGATCCGGCAGGTACCCATCAGCGCCGTAGCCAAGGAGGAGTATACCACCACCTTCAGCGCCATCAAGCGCAAGGACCTGGACCGGGTGGTGACGGTGAGCAGCAACGTGATCGCGGGGTACAACAACAACGAGGTGGTGCAGCGGATCAAGGATGAGATGGCCTCCGGCTTCGAGCCCGATGATCGGTTCAACCTTCGGTTCACCGGCGAACAGGAGGATCAGGCCAAGGACATGAACTTCCTGGGCACGGCCTTCCTGGTGGCCATCTTCGTGGTGTTCCTCATCATCGTGGCGCAGTTCAACAGCATCAGCTACCCGGTGATCGTGATGAGCACGGTGGTGTTCAGTACCATCGGCGTGTTCCTCGGCCTCATCGTGTTCCGCATGGATTTCATCATCATGATGACGATGCTGGGGATCATCTCGCTGATCGGCGTGGTGGTGAACAACGCGATCGTGCTGATGGACTTCGCGCGCCTGCTCTTCGCCCGCGCGCAGCGTAAGCTGGGCTTGGACGAGGATGCCATCATCCCCATCGAGGAGAGCCGCGAGGCGTTGATCATCGCGGGCCGCACGCGCCTGCGCCCGGTGCTGCTCACGGCCATCACCGCCGTGCTTGGTCTATTGCCCCTGGCGATCGGGCTCAACTTCAACTTCTTCACCCTCTTCAGCGAGTTGGATCCGCACATCCACATGGGTGGCGACAACGTGGTGTTCTGGGGCCCGCTCAGCTGGGCGGTGATCTATGGGCTGGTGTTCGCCACGTTCCTTACGCTGATCATGGTGCCGGTGATGCTGCTGATCGTGATGAAGATCAAGCATAGGAGGCAATGGAAGCGGCAGGTACGGGCGCAGGCGGCGGTGTGAGGAACGGATCGCCGATCACGACCGTGTACGTGGGAGGCGTGACTTTGGTCTGGGCGTGCACATAGCGGTCTTGCGCCGAGCGGTGTCGTGGCCTTGTGACCGCAGGGACGGCTGATGTCGTGGACCCTCTTCCGCGGATCGCCCTGCCCGCCCGCGTCCACCCACTTCACGCCGCTCTACGCTTCCTCTACTTGCTGGACATGCCCTAAGGCCTCGGTCGCGCCTGCGGCATTCGTATTCCGACTGGTCGTCCAGTTCCAGCTGACCGGCTGACTCTTTTTCATCGTGCCTTCCCCGGGAGACCGGTGCCGGAGGCTCCGACACGGAACGGAACGGATCTCCCGTATCGGCTTACGGGCGATCGGTCCAGGAACTTCCCGTCCCTGGGTCACCGAGCGGTACGCACGACCGGGACATCGGAGGAGAGGTTGCGTAATACCATTTGGATGTTCAATAGCGACCGAAGATGGGCGGCTATTTTTTTCCAGGCTGATACGAGGGACCTTTTGGGTAGCGGGGCCTACGGAATAGGTCACGCGGAGAAGGCATGGGAACGTAGAGCAAGCGGATCGGCTGGTATTGGATGTCCAAATGGTAGAAGGGCGCTGAAGGGAAGGGGACCGCCGGTGGGTCGATAGGGCCGCTCATCCAATAATTGTGAAAGAAAATAGTTGCGTATTGCAACAAATGATACATTTGTGCCGTTGCAAAAGGCAATCATTGACATGAGCACATCATCTGATCAGCTGGCCCGCCTGTTCCCGGTCACCTTCCGCAGCGTGATCCGCCTGCTGGCCGTGGAGTTGGACAAACAGGACCAGGGCGTCCGGCTCCCGGTTTTCGGGGTCTTGGACTTCCTGCTCACGAACAGCCAGGCCGTGCAGACCGACCTGGCCAACCATTTCGCCAAGGACACGAGCGTGATGCTGCGCCAATTGGATGAAATGGAGAAGGCGGGCTTGATCGAACGGCAAATGGACCCCAACGACCGCCGCCGCAAGAACCTGGTGGTGACCAAGGCGGGCATCGCAGCCCATCGGAAAGTGGACCGGATCCGTGCGATGGTCTTCTCCAATGCGCTCGCCGGGGTGAGCGAGAAGGAGTTGGCGACCTGCCTGAAAGTGTTGAACCGGATGAATGACAACGCCAACAGCGGCGACGTGCAATGAAGCACCTGATCCCACTCCTCGCCCTGGCGCTAGCGACCGGTGCGCAGGCTCAACAAGCCTTCACGTTGAGGCAGGCCATCGACTACGGGCGCAGCCATAGCCCGGCCATGGCGATCGCCGCCAACGACCAGCGTAAGGCCGATGCCCAGGCCCAGGAAGCCGTGAGCGGCTACATGCCCCAGATCAACGCCAGTGGTTCGTTGGACGACAACCTGAAGCGCCAGACCACCTACCTGCCCGCCGGGATATTCGGCGACGAGCCAAGACCCATCCAAATGGGCACCCAGTACAACACCAACCTCGCGGTACAGGCCGAACAGGTCTTGATCGATGTGGCCCAGTTGAACGGGATCCAGGCCAACCGCCCCAACACCGCGATGGCCGCCATCAAGTTGAAACAGGCCGAGGAGCAGGTCGTATATGATGTGGCGGCGGCGTATGCCAAGGCGCAGACCTACCGCGCCCAGGTGCGTCTGCTGGAAGCGAACCTGGAACAGTACGATGAGCTGGTGCCGATCCTGCGCCTGCGCCTGGAGAAGGGCGTGGTGCAACCGCTGGACCTGGACCGGGTGGAGATCACCCAGCGCAACATCAGGTCGCAGGCTACCGTGGCCCAAGCCAACTACGAGGTGGCCCTGGCCCAGCTGAAGCGTGTGATGGGTATGCCGATGAGCGAGGACCTGGTGATCGCCGACGAGGTGGATAGCGCGGCAGACATGCGCCAGCCGGGTACCGCTCCGTTCGCCCTGAGCAACCTCCTGGGCGTCCAGTACAACGAGCAAGCCGTGCTGCTCCAGGGGATCGATGCCAAGCGCAAACGCAATGCGTGGCTGCCCACGCTGAGCGCTTATGGACGGTATGGGACCATGGCCCAGGGCAACGATCTGGGCGCGAGCTACGAGAACTGGTTCGACTATGCCGCCATCGGCCTCAAGTTGAACGTGCCCTTGTTCAGTGGCCTGCGGCGATCGAGCCAGTTGAAGCAGAGCGAGCTGGCCTTGGAGAACGCGCGTGAACAACAGCGCAACGCCAACCTGGGCTACGAGCTGGAGTACCGTTCCGCGGATACCCGGCTGCTCTCCAGCACGAGTACCGTGGCCAACGACCAGGACAACCTGGCCCTGGCCGAACGGGTGTTCGCCAACACCAGCCTGCAATACCAACAGGGTACGGCCACCCTCAGCGACCTGCTCAACGCCGACTACCAGCTGAAGGAGGCGCGCAACAACTGGACCACCTCCGTGCTGAACCGCGCGGTGGCCGTACTGGACCTGGAGAAGGCCAAAGGAACCCTGCTCGAATACGTCAACACCCTCTGAACCACCGAACCCACGCTTCTGCGACATCGATGAAACGCAAATGGATACTCCCGCTGGTACTCGTGGTACTGGCCCTGGGCATCGGCCTACGACTGGCCGGTAACAAGAAGAAGCTCGACGCGGCCAAACAACCCGTGGACCGCAGCGCCTTCGCCATCCCCGTGAACGTGATCACCACCGCCATCGCACCCGTGAACGGCGCTTTCAGCGTTCCGGGCACCCTGGAGCCGTACGAACAGGCCAAGGTGATGGTGCAGGCACAGGGCAAGCTGGCCCAGTTGAGCGTGGACCTGGGCAGCCGGGTGAGCAAGGGCCAGGTGATCGGCAGCCTCGATGTGGCCCAGAAGCATCTGGAACTACAGGCCGCCGAGCTACAACTGGACAAGGCGAAGAAGGATCACGATCGCTACAAGGGACTGTACGAGGGCAAGGCGACCACCGAGGCCAGCTATGACGACGCCCGGTTCAACTACGAGAACCAACGCGTGAAGGTGGAGCAGATCCGCCAACAGATCCACGATGCCCAGGTGATCAGCCCCGTGAACGGTATCGTGGTGGCCAAGAACGTGGAAGTGGGTGAGTACGTGGCGGCCACCACCCCCGTGGTCGAGGTGGTCGATGTATCGCGGTTGAAGGCCCGGGTGTTCATCAGCGAACGCGACGCCTACCGGATGAAGGAGGGCACCGCCGTGACCATCACGGCCGAGGTGTTCCCCGGCGAAACGTTCCAGGGCAAGGTGAATTACGTGAGCCCGCGCGGCGATGCCAGCCATAACTACGAGGTTGAAGTGGCCGTGATCAATGAGAAGGCGCACGCCCTGAAGAGCGGGACCTTCGTGAACGTGCGGTTCGATGGAGGGGATACGGTGCCGCGGTTGACGATCCCCAAGAACGCGTTGGCCGAAGGCTTGAAGAACCCGTATGTGTTCGTCGTGACCACCGGGTCGTCCGGAACCCGTGCCGCCCGGCGCGAGCTGGTCCTGGGCCGGGAAGAGGGCGACCTGGTGGAAGTGTTGAACGGATTGCAGCCGAACGAGGTGGTGGTGGTGAGCGGACAGTTGAACCTGGTGGACGGCAGCAAGGTGCGGGAGACGAACAACAAGTGAATGGAAGTTGGTGAATTGAGGATGAGGGAACGGTTCGGCGCGTGAAAGCCACCATCCACCAACTCCCATTCACCGAATCGATCGAACGATGAGCATCACAGAAGTCGCCATTAAAAGACCGTTGCTGATCACGGTGATCTTCACCACATTGATCCTCTTCGGCTTCCTGAGCTACCAGCAGCTCAACTACAACCTGTTGCCCAAGTTCGAGGCCAACGTGATCATGGTGCAGACCACCTATCGCGGAGCCTCGCCCGAGGAGATCCAGAACACGCTGACCAAGCCGATCGAGGATGCGGTGAGCGCGATCGAAGGCGTGGACCAGATCGCCAGCACCAGCATGGAGGGGGTCTCCTCCATCACCGTTACGCTGAAGTCCGGCACCGATGTGAACGATGCCCAACGCGATGCCGAACGCCGCATCGACATGATCCGGTCCACCCTGCCGGACGATAGCGACGACCCCATCGTGCGCCGCTTCAGCACCGACGAGATCCCCATCCTGCGCCTGAGCATCAACAGCAACCTGTCACCCGGCGACCTGTACGAACTGCTCGACAAGCGTGTGGCGCCCGTCATCAGCAACGTGAGCGGCGTGGGCAGCGTGACCTTGATCGGCGCACAGCAACGCGAGGTGCAAGTGGTGTTGGACAACGACAAGCTGAAGGCCTACGGGATCGGGGCGGCGCAAGTGGCCATGGCCGTGGGGGCCAACAGCAGCACCTTCCCCGCGGGCAACGTGGAGAGCAGTGCCGACCGCCTCTCCATCAACCTCGAAGCGCGTGCGGGCGACGTGGACGGCCTGCGCAACACCGTGGTGCGCGAGAACGCCGATGGCTCGCGCATCCTGTTGAAGGACATCGCCAGCGTCACCGACGGGCTCACCGAGGCCACCACGTTCAACCGCATCAACGGCCAGCCGGGCGTGGGTATGCAGATCGTGAAGCAGAGCGATGCCAATGCGGTGGAGGTGAGCCGGGGGGTGAAGGAGCGCCTCAAGCAGCTCAAGACCGACCTGGCCGATACCGGTTTCGACTACGCCATCGCCATCGATCAGAGCACCTATACGCTCAGCAGCGCCAATGCCGTGATGTTCGACCTGATGCTCGCCGTGCTGATCGTGGGCGCAGTGATGCTGCTCTTCCTCCACAGCCTGCGCAGCTCCTTCTTCATATTGGTGGCCTTGCCCAGCGCCATGATCCCCACCTTCATCGCCATGTACGCCCTGGGCTTCTCGCTCAACCTGATGACCCTGATGGCGCTCTCGCTCGTGGTGGGTATCCTGGTGGACGATAGCATCGTGGTGCTGGAGAACATCTACCGCCACCTGGAGATGGGCAAGACCCGTTGGACCGCTGCGCTCGAAGGAAGGAACGAGATCGGCTTCACCGCCATGGCCATCACCCTGGTCGATGTGGTGGTGTTCCTGCCGCTGTCCATGGCCGGCGGCCTCATCGGCAACATCCTCCGCGAATTCTCGCTGGTAGTGGTGATCAGCACCCTCATGAGCCTGGTGGTGGCCTTCACCCTCACGCCGCTGCTCGCCAGCCGCTGGGGTAAGTTGGAACACCTCACCAAGGACACCCTGTGGGGGCGTTTCGGCCTGGCCTTCGAAAGGGCCGTTACCAACCTGCAGACCTGGTATGGGCGCACTTTGGAGAAGGCGCTGGATCGCAAGCGATACGTGATCCTCACCGTGATGGTGTTGATCATCGGAGCCATCGCCCTGGTGCCCACGGGTTTCATCGGTGCCACCTTCATGGCCCAAGGCGATCGCGGTGAGTTCCTTGTGCAGCTCGAGACCGCGCCGCAGTCCTCCCTCGCGGTGACCGACCAACTCACCCAGCAAGCGGAGCGCATCATCCTGGCCCACCCCGAGGTCATCGATGCCTTCACCAACGTGGGTACGCAAAGCGGCCAGATGGGGTCCGGCTCGGCCAACGCCAACCTCGCCGAGATCAACGTGAAGCTGGTGCCCAAGAAGGAACGGACCATCAGTGCAGAGCATTTCGGGACCATGTTGCGCGATGAGATCAGTGCCATCCCTGGCCTCAAGGTGACCGTGGCGCAGACCAACATCACCGGCAGCGCATCCACCCCGATCCAGATCGCCGTGAAGGGCGTCGACATGGACAGTTTGTGGAAAGCGGCGCGGATGGTGAAGACGATCACCGAGGCCACGCCCGGCAGCGACTATGTCCAGTACAGCACCAAGAGCCCGAAGCCCGAGGTGAAGGTGCGCTTGGACCAGGACCGCATGGGCGCGCTGGGTTTCAGCAGCAGCGATGTGGGCCTTGCCGTACAGACCGCGTTCCGGGGCAACGACCGCTACAAGTACAAGGAGGCCGGGGAGGAATACCCCATCAACGTGCGGTTGACCGAAGGTGATCGGCGCGATGTGGAGAGCGTTCGTGCGCTGATGGTGACCAATGGCCAAGGAGCCACCGTGCGCCTGGATCAACTGGCCGACGTGTACGAGACGGTGGGCAACAGTGTCTTGCAGCGCACCGACCGGCTCAACAGCATCACCATCAACAGCGCCGCCGTCGGCCGGCCCAGCGGCACCATCGTGGCCGAGATCCAGAAGGCCATCGCTGCGGAGCACCTGCCCGAGGGGGTCACCATCCAATACCTCGGCGATGCCAAGAACCAAGGTGAAGCCTTCGGTTCCTTGGGACTGGCCCTCGTGCTGGGCATCCTCCTCGTGTACCTGATCATGGTCGCGTTGTACGAGAACGCTTTGTATCCTTTCGTGGTTTTGTTCTCCATCCCCGTGTCGTTGGTGGGCGCCTTCCTCGCGTTGGCCCTCACCATGCAACCGCTCAGTGTGTTCGCCATCGTGGGCCTGATCATGCTGCTCGGGCTGGTGAGCAAGAATGGTATCCTCATCGTCGACTTCGCGAACCACCTGCGTTCCGAAGGGCTCGGCCTGGTCGAAGCCCTGGTGGAGGCCGGGAAGGAACGTTTGCGGCCGATCCTGATGACCACCGTGGCCATGATCTTCGGGATGCTGCCGATCGCGCTCGCCAGCGGCGATGGTGCCGAAGTGAAGAACGGCATGGCCTGGGTGATCATCGGTGGTCTCACCAGCTCCCTGGTGCTCACCCTCTTCATCGTGCCTACGATGTATTACATCATGACCCGTCTGATGGAAGTGGTCGGTGGCAAACGGTTCAGCCGGAAACGGAAGTTGGTGGAAGAAAGGGTGGCCGTGGCCTGATGGGGTAGGGGTCGGTGTAGGTCTCACTGGGCAGCATTCCGGCTGTATGGGTCACTTGGGCGGGAACGAGCGTGGCAAGGAGGAGTGCAGGGAGTGTAATGGTCCTGATCATCAGGGACGGGTTTGCGTAGTGGAGGTATGTGCTTCACCATGAATAGCGGATATGGTGCCGATATGTGAATAGGACGGCAAAGCGCCTCCGATGTCGAGCGTTTCGGATCCGATGCTGTGGGACACATTCCACATGGAAGAATGCGCCGAATCCCAAGACAGGGATCGACTGGGGTTCGGTGGAAGTGACGACCAAGCGTTCCTACATGGGGTAGCTCAACTTATTCGGGGGCGGGTCTACGTTGCGATGTTGGAGGCCACCCGTACAATTCGGCACAAGCGCGACCGAATGGAGCCACCGTACTTCGGAGGCCACGCCACCGGATACCCGGTCGAACCAGACGGCCATACGTTACGTGAATGACGGTGAGGAAGCATCCGTTCCTGCGACAGGGCGAAAGTCCGAGCCCTTCATGGATCCGTGCCGCACCGGGCCGTGGTAGCGATCCGGACACGGGACTCCGATCAAGTCTCAAAGTCCTTCCTGGTAGTATGGCTCGGCGAGCTACCTTTGAGCCGCTGATGATCCCCGTTCAACAACGGGGTTAAAAGGGAACCGGGTGCGAATCCCGGGCTTTTCCTGAAGCTGTAAGTCCGTGCACGAGTCGGCACGATGCCACTGTCCGAAGAGGATGGGAAGGCGCCGATGAGAATGGACGAGCCAGAAGACCTGTCATCGGCAACAGAAGTCCGCTTCCAGGATAGAAGCAGGCCTGATGCGCATGTCGGTTGCGCGTTCGGTCATTCGTTCCGGAAGCTGTTGTTGAACAGTGAAAACAAATTCCGAACAGGATGAAAACGACCGTACGCGCATTTTCCGCCCTCGCCCTGCTGGCCACCGCGCCCCTGCAGGCACAGACTTTCGACCTTCCCGATGTGGAGTTCTGGGTGGGCTCTGGGAGTGACAGTTCCGTTCTCGTGGTCGATTTCCAGGACGGTTCCTTCACCCCGAGCTATGCCTGGGGCTTTCTGCACGATGGCACGGCCACCGGCGAGGATATGCTCAACGCCATCGCTGCTGCCGACGTGAACTTCGTGGCCAGCATCGGTGGTGGATTCCTCAGCGACATCACGTACAACGACCATGCGGGCATTGGTGGCGCACCGAACTGGTGGAGCACCTGGAGCGGCACGGGCATGGGTGACCTGGCGATGAACATGGGCCTGGCCGAGGTGTTGTCCAATGGAAGTTGGTTCGGGTGTTCGTACGAACCGTATATCCCGGGCGGTGAGCCCACGGGCCCCACGGAGCCCATCGCGGCGTACGAGCCCTTCCGGTTCACGGCTTCGGATGTGACCTTCTGGATCGGAAGCGGTGCCAATGAAGCCGTGCTGATCGTGGACTTCCAGGACGGTAGTGGCACCTCCAGTTACGCATGGGGTTTCCGCTTCGATGGCACGACAACGGGCGAGGCCATGCTGAACGCCGTGGCCGATGCCGACCCCAACTTCGCGCTCGTGGTGGGTGGCGGTTTTCTGAACGATATCACCTACAACAGCCATGCTGGTCTCGGTGGCAACCCGGATTACTGGAGCACGTGGAGCGGCACCAACCTCGGCAACTGGTACATGAACATGGGCATCGGCACCAGCGTGGCCGATGGCGACCTGTTCGGCTGCTCGTACACCGATTTCACGCCGGCGCTGCGGCCGTATTATCCGGTCCCGGCACAGGGCAGCACCGCCATCGCTCGTTCCGTGGCGGAGGAATTCCTGGTCTATCCGCAGCCCGCCACGGACCAGCTCTCCATCCGCGATGCACGGTCCAGCAACAGCCCGGTCCACATCACCGACCTGGCCGGCCAACTGGTGTACACCGGCCGTACCAACGGCCTGCTCACCACCCTCGATGTAAGCGCCTTCGCCAGCGGCCTCTACGTGTTGCAGGTGGGTGAGGTGAAGCGCACCATCGCGGTGCAGTAGACGCAGGCAATGCGGGCGAATGGCGAAGGGTCATTGGTGAATGGGGGCGCACCCGTTCGCCATTCGCCATTCGCCATTCGCCTGCGTTCCGTTCTGGTACGGTGCGGTACGCTGATGACGCAACTGCTCATCATCGGAACCACGGCAGTCGCACAACCCCCCACCGACACCCTCCTCCTGAAAGAATTCGAGGTGAGCGCCCCACGCCTTGCCACCTTCGGTGCGGGCAGCAAGGTGCAGCGCATGGACAGCACCACCATGGCGCGCTATGCCTCGGCGGATCTGGGCGAGTTGCTGGCGAACGAAAGTCCGGTCTTCATCAAGAGCTACGGTCTGGGGAGCCTGGCCACCACCTCGTTCCGTGGCGGTAGCGCGGATCATACGGCGGTGTTGTGGAACGGCATCCGCATCACCAGTCCGATGAACGGGCAGATCGACCTGTCGTTGATCCCCGTGGGTGCGGCGAACGAGGTGCACGTGCAGTACGGCGGCAGCACGGCGCTGTGGGGCAGTGGCGCGGTGAGCGGCGCGATCCACCTGAACAACGTGCCGCGCTTCGGGCGGGGTGTGCAGGTGGATGGCGGCATCGTGTTCGGCAGCTTCGGCGATCGCCGACAGCAGGTGCGTGTGGAGGTGGCGAAGGAGCGGTGGGTCACGAGCATCGCGCTGTACAACACCGATGCGCGGAACGACTTCACCTACCGCACCGGCCCCGCAACGGCACGCACGGAGCGCACACAGACCAACGCCGCACTGCAACGCCAAGGATTGTTGTTCGAGCAGCATCTGCGCACCGGAGCGCGCGGCCGTCTGGGTGTGCGCTATTGGTACCAGCATGCCGATCGGCGGATCCCGCCCACGCGCCTGCAGGCCTTCAGCAGCGCGCAACAACTGGACGCGAGCCACCGCGTGATGGCCGACTGGCGCTACGACCGCACGCTATGGGGCACCACCGTTCGCGGCGGCTGGTCCGATGAGCGGTTGGACTGGTACGCTTCCGCCGATGCGGAGAACGCCCTGAGCCGCGCACGCACGCTGGTGGGCGAGGCCGAGTTGCGCTATCGTCCCGAAGGCCCGCATGCAGTGGACTTCGGCCTGCACCACACGCAGGCACAGGCGCGCACCGACGGCTATCCGCACGATCCCACGCAGGACCGCAGCGCGATCTTCGCCCTGTACCGTTACCGGCCAGGCTCGCGTTTCACCGGCACCGTGTCCGCGCGGCAGGAATGGCTGGATGGAAGCGCGGTGCCATTCACTGGAGCGATCGGTGCGGAGTACGGCGTGCAACGTTGGCTCACACTGAAGGCACAGGCCGCTCGGGTGTACCGGGTGCCCACTTTCAACGACCTGTACTGGAACCCCGGCGGCAACCCAGCACTACTGCCCGAGGACGGGTACAGCGGCGACCTCGGCGTGCTGCTGCGCCACACGTGGAAGCGGTATGTGTTCCGCAGCGAGGTCACGTGGTTCAACCGCATGTTGAACAACTGGATCATCTGGCTGCCCGGCCCGGCGTACTGGAGTCCGCAGAACATCATGCAGGTGTGGAGTCGCGGCGTGGAGAGCGATTCCGAGATCGCATGGCATTCCGGGAACACCACGGTGAGGCTCGGCGTGTTGACCAACCACGTGGTGAGCACCAACCAGGTGGCGAAGCGCCAGTACGACGATTCCGTGGACCGACAACTGATCTACGTGCCCATGTACAGCGGCAATGGGCGCTTGGCCGTGGAGCGTGGCCGCGGATCCCTTGCCGCGCATGCCACCTACACCGGCTACCGCTACACCAGCACCGACAACCGCGAATACCTCGAACCCTACTGGCTGCTGAATGCATCCGCATCGCTGCGCGCGGTGCGCAAGGCGCGCTGGCAGGCCGATGTGTTCGTCCATGCCAACAACCTGCTCGGTACGGAATACGAAGTGATGCTGAGCCGACCCATGCCGCTGCGCAACTACCAGGTGGGGGTACGGGTGCATTTCGATCGACCGAACCCTCCCAAGTCCAACACTCCATGAACTTCCGCATCCTACTATTCTTGATCGGCTCCTGCATCGCCATCGCGGCGCACGCCCAGTTCCCGCCGCCCGCCGGACAGCCGGGCACCACCGCCATGCACAAGGACAGCATCGCCTTCGTGGCATGGGCCACGGCCTGCTCGGTGCAACGCGGTCCGCAGGATATCAGCGACCCTTCGCTCGGCCTCGCCAGTGTGGGCGTTACGGCGAACGTGGTGGGCATGCCCAACGGCAACGTGCTCAGCCTTGGCGATGGTGGTATGGCCACCCTCACCTTCGCGCAGCCCATCACCAACGGGCCGGGCTGGGATTTTGCCGTGTTCGAGAACGGGTTCAACGACACTTATCTCGAACTGGCTTTCGTGGAGGTGAGCAGCAACGGCACTGATTTCGTACGCTTCCCCGCCACCAGCAACACACAAACCGACACGCAGGTGGATGGCTTCGGCGCATTGGACGCCACGCTGATCGACAACCTCGCTGGTAAGTACCGGGCGCAGTACGGAACACCGTTCGACCTGGAGGAGCTCAGTGGTGAACCGGGGCTGGACGTTACGGCCATCACCCACGTGCGTATCGTGGACGTGGTGGGCTGCATCCAGAATGCCTACGCCACGTACGACAGCCACGGCAACAAGGTGAACGATCCGTGGAGCACACCCTTCGCATCGAGCGGCTTCGACCTCGATGGTGTGGGGGTGGTCCACCACCTGGCGACCGGCATGGACGAGCTGTTCGCCACGCGGCTGAACATGCAGCTCTTCCCCAACCCGGCTCAGCAACAAGGCCGGTTGCGCTTCACGCTGCCTGCGGCCGATCGTGTGCGGGTGACGATCACGGATGCCACGGGGCGTACGGTCCGAATCACGGTCGATGCCGCGCACATGGCGGGTACGCACGATGTTCCGCTGGACCTTTCCGACCTGCGCGCCGGGCTTTACTTCGTGGCGATCATCACCACCGACGGCCGCGCAAGCCGACCACTGATCGTGCAATGACGATGAAGAAGCTCCGCTTATTGCTGCTCGGAACGGTGCTCCTCGTGGGCTGCCGGAAGGACAAGCCCGAACCGCCGATCGATACGCCGATCACCGTGGGAGCGGGCGGCGTGTACATCACCAACGAGGGCAACTTCGGCTGGGGCAACGCGGGTGTGAGCTATTTCGACGCGGGAACGGGCACGCTGGCGGAGGACCTGTTCCAACCGGCCAATGGCGAAGGCTTGGGCGATGTGTGCCAGAGCATGCGCCTCTTCAATGGCCGCGCATACCTGGTGGTGAACAACTCCAACAAGGTGGAAGTGGTGGATCCCAACACCTTCACACGCATCGCCACCATCACCGGCTTCAACTCGCCCCGCTACTTCCTGCCGGTGAGCAATGGCAAGGCGTATGTCACGGACCTGTATGCCAACGCGATCAACGTGGTGGACCTGGGCAGCCATACCATTACCGGAAGCATCACCTGCCCCGGCTGGACGGAGGAGTTGGCGCTGGCCTACGGCAAAGCCTTCGTCACGAACAAGACACGCGATCACGTGTACGTGATCGACACCGGCACCGACCTGCTCGTGGACAGCATCGCCGTGAGCCGCGGCGGCAACAGTATCGTGGAGGACGCGAACGGAAAGTTGTGGGTGGCGTGCAGCGGTGGTGGTGGTACGCAACCGGCACTGTACCGCATCGATCCCATCGCGTTGAACGTGGAGGCCTCGTTCGTGTTCGGCAGTTCGGCGGACAGCCCATGGCGCCTGTCCATCAATGGCGACCATGGTGTGCTGTACTTCCTGAACGGCCACGTGTACCGCATGGCGATAACGGATGCGGCGTTGCCCGCTGCGCCCTTCATCGCCGCCGATGGCCGCAACTTCTACGGCCTGGGCGTGGATCCCGGCAGCGGCACGGTGTACGTGGCCGATGCGATCGATTTCACCCAGCGTGGCAGGGTGTTCCGCTACACCACGGACGGCACGTTCGTGAACGACTTCCTGGCCGGCAGGATCCCGAACGGTTTCACTTTCCGCTGACCCCACATGACCCACGAGGAGCGCGTAGCCCTTTCCGAGACACGGATCTTCAAAGCCGTGTTCCCCAATACCACCAACCACTACGATACACTGTTCGGCGGTGCAGCCATGCAACTCATGGACGAGGTGGCCTTCATCACCGCCACGCGGTTCAGCCGCCAACGCATGGTCACGGTGAGCAGCGACCGCATCGACTTCAAACGTCCCATTCCCAGTGGTACCATCGTGGAACTGCATGGCCGCGTCACGTACATCGGCACCACCAGCCTCAAGGTACGTGTGGACATCCATGTGGAACAGATGTACGCCGAACATCGGGAGAAGGCGGTGAGCGGCGAGTTCACCTTCGTGGCGGTGGACGAACACAAACGACCGTTGCGGATCACGCGGTAGGGGGCGCGGCGTGATCGGGCTCTGCCGTTGGCTCCTTGGCCCATGCCTCCAAACAGGTCGGACACAAGCATCCGGCGAAACGTTCACGCAGAACGACGAGCTGCGTGGCGCTGAGCTGCACACGAGAACAGGCGCATTGCGCGATGGCATGGGGCCGGCATGGGAACACGATGCCGCAACGGGCACAGGATGAAGGCGGGTTCGCGTCCATGGCCGCAAGTTGCGAAGGAGTGGCCGTTCGCTGTGGTGTGAGGCTTACGAACAACGATGCCGTGATAGGTTGGTGGCGCACCTTCCGTCCGGCGCGAACGCCCATGGTACGTTCGTGGGATGAAACTCCGTACCTGTCTGACCGGCTGGGCCGTATGCCTCGGCCTGGCCATGGTCGCGCAGACCACGGGTTCCTTGCGCGGCCGTGTTTCCGACCCTGCCGCTGGCCCCATCGCCGATGCGGTGGTGCATGCCATGTCGGCGGATACCGCGTACACCACCGGCACCGGGGCCGATGGCACCTATCGATTCGCCGCCTTGCCCACGGGATCGTACCGGATACGGGTGAGCCATGTGTCTTATCGCCCGCAGGAGATCGCAGAGGCTTGGGTGCGGGCCGGTCGAAGCGAATGGGTCGAGTTCACCATGGAACGGGCGGTACAGGAGCTGGCCCAGGTGGAGGTGCGATCCGTGGCCCCGGAACGCATGGAGGCCATGGACAGCGAACCGCTCACCGTGGAACGTAGCCTCCGTTTCCCGGCCACCTTCCACGATCCCGCACGGTTGGCCATGAGTTATGCGGGCGTGGTCACCACCAACGATGAAGCCAACCATTTCAGCGTTCGCGGCACCGCACCTTGGGCCAACGCTTGGCTGTTGGAGGGCGTGGAGATCGTTACGCCCAACCACCTCACCAATGCGGGCACGTCGAGCGATCAACCGACCCTGACCGGTGGAGGCACCACCATCCTCAGCGCGCAGATGCTCGGCCGATCCCAACTGTTGCTCGGCGGCGCTTCGGCGCAGTATGGTAATGCCCTGGGCGGCATCATGGACCTACGGCTGCGGCAAGGCACCAACGAACGTCGGGCCTACACGGCACAAGCGGGTCTCATCGGACTCGACCTCAGTGCCGAAGGGCCATTTCGCACCGGTGGTAAGGCCACCTACCTGGTGAACTATCGCTACTCCACCCTTGGCCTCCTGAGCGCGGCCGGTGTTCCGCTTGGCGACGAGAACATCGCTTTCCAGGATCTGGCGTTCACCGTTCATGCACCGCTCGGGGAGCGTGCGGAGCTCAAGCTCTTCGCCATGGGCGGCAACAGCTCCAACCGGTTCGATCGTAAGGACAGCACCGAGTGGGAGGTGGACAAGGATAGCCGGAACATCGATTACACCGCACGGGTGGGCGTGGCCGGTGTTTCGTTCATGCAACGCTTGGGTCGCACGGCCAAGTGGACCACCGTGCTCGCGCTCTCCGCCAACGAGCAGGATCGAACGGTGGAGTACGCACCTTATCGGCGACAAGCGGCGTTCACGGATGCCACTTGGCTGTACGAACGGAAGGTGAGCGCACATAGTGCGGTGGTCGGAACGGTTTCGGCACGGTCCGCCTACCGCGTTGGGATCACCGCCATGGAACGCGACCTGGGGAAGCGTTTCAGCCCTTGGTCGGAGCGTTACACCGGATGGCTTGTTCGGCCGTATGGCGAGTTCCGGTACCACCTCACGGAGGCGTTGCGGATGGATGTGGGTCTGGCCTATGCGGCCGATACACGGAACGGGACCGGGGCCGTGGAGCCTCGGTTGGCGGTGCGATGGTCCATCACGGAAAGCGCACACCTGGCGGTGGCCATTGGCCAACGCAGCCAGTTGCCGCGCGCCGAGCTCTATTTCGAAACCGGGCCACTACCCTACGTGGATAACCGGAACCTCGCGCCGATCCTGGCCCGCGAGGCATCGATCACCTACCAGCACGACCTACGGCCCCAACTTCGGCTGCACGGCACCGTGTACCTGCAACGGTTCCTCAACGTGCCGGTGTACGCTCCTTCGCCGGGGTTGTGGCCCGGCTACACCCCAAGCTTGCTCAATGCGTGGGATGGGGTTACGATGGCGCAGTTGTCCGGCACGGGCACCGGCGATGGCCGGGGGGTGGAGCTGGGGCTCGAACGGCGGTTCCAAGGCGACCTGTTCTTCCTGGTGAACGGCACCTGGATGGACCCCCGATACACCGACAGCGATGGCGCCACCCAGCGCACACGGTGGAATGTGGGCCATGTGGCCAACGCCGTGGTGGGCAAGGAGTGGGCCAAGGAGAAGGAGCACCTCGAACGGACCTGGGGCCTCAGCTTGCGCGCCAACGCCACCGGCGGCCAGCGTTACACGCCCATGGCCACCGCCGAGGATCCCCGGCCCGCACCGTTCAGCGCCCAGTACCGGGGCACCTACCGGGTTGATGTGCGCCTCTACCTGAAGCGTGAACGCCCCGGCCGCACCGGGATATGGGCGGTGGACCTGCTCAACGCCACCAACGCGAAGAACGAGGCCTACCGCTATTACGACCAGTACCAAGGGCAGGTGGTGACCCGCTACCAACTGGGTCTGATCCCCAACCTGAGCTATCGCATCGAATTCTGATCCACCATGCAGCGCACGGTACACCTCACCATCGCCCTTGTGTTCGCCGTGTTCGCGGCGCTCAACCTCAACGACCCGGATCCCTGGACCTGGGTGCTGGCGTACACGTCCGTGGCGGTATTGTATTCCGCAGCCGCCTTTGGCCGTGCCGACCGGAGGCTCAGTGGCGGTCTGTGCTTGTTCATGATGCTATGGATGCTCACCATGCTGCCGGGCATGGTGCAGTGGGCAGGGGCGGGTTTCCCTTCCATCACCGCGAGCATGAAGGCCACCGAGCCGCACATCGAGGTGGTGCGCGAGTTCCTGGGGCTTCTGCTGGCCGTGTTGGCCTTGGGGTGGCTCACCTGGAGCACTCCGGGGCGGGCGGCCCAGGGCTAATGCCATTTCGCATTAAGGCGTAGGCTAAAGCTGCGAAGGGATTTTTTCGCAGGACGATACGGCGGGGTCGTTGCAACGCCGAAGGCGTAGACCGCAGGGAGCAGAGCTACCGAGGGCCGGTGCTACGGAACGATCACGACGGAGAAGTCATGTGGAAAAAGACCAAGCAGATCGGCCTACTCCTTAGTGCGAAGTGGTATAAGGGTTACCAGCAGCCGATCGTTGGCGGATGGGTGGTGGCGGTACCGCTGCCTACCGGGAAGGCCGCTACTTTGGCCCTACCGATCACCACGGCACGTGCGTACACACCTTCTCCGCCTCAGTGGTCCATTGCTCGCTTGGCTGGTCTATCTCTGGCTCGGACAGTTGGGCCCGCGGCCTGCGGCCATGGCGGCCATCGTGGCGTGGATGGCCATTTGGTGGATCAGTGAGGCCGTGCCGTTGGCGGTGACCTCCTTGCTGCCCTTGGTGCTTTTCCCGATGTTCGGCATCGACGGGGTGGCGGGCACGGCCGTGAATTACGGCAAGGAGATCATCTTCCTTTTCCTGGGGGGCTTCCTGTTGGCACTGGCCATGGAGCGGTCGGGCCTACACCGTCGGATCGCCCTGCGCGTGGTGCGCCGGGTCGGGGGCACCGGCCCTCGGTTGATCACGGGCATCATGCTATCCACCGCCCTGCTCAGCATGTGGATGAACAGCACCTCCTGCGTGTTGGTGATGTTGCCCATCGCACTGAGCCTGCTCGATGGCGATGGCGACCCGGAGCTTCGTGGCCGGCTCACCGTTCCCCTGTTGCTCGCCGTCGCTTACGGTGCCACCATCGGGGGCATGGCCACACCGGTGGGTACACCGCCCAACCTGGTGTTCATGGAGCTTTGGCGCGACCGCTACCCCCAACTTCCGCCGATCGGCTTCGGACAGTGGATGGCCTTCGGCGTTCCGCTCATGGTGGTCTACCTCGGCGTGGTGTGGTGGCTGCTCACCCGCGTGCTTTTTCGCGTGCCCCGCCAACCGATCAGCACGCCGGCCCAGGTTCAGGAGCGGCTGCGGGCGTTGGGTCCGTTCTCCGCGGCGGAACGGCTGGCGGCACTCGTGTTCGCGGGTACGGCCTTGCTCTGGATCACCGGTGATGACATCGCGCTCTCCGAGCAGGTCACCTTTCGCGGGTGGCGTTCGCTCACGGGGTGCACCGACCTCACCGATGGCGCCGTGGCCCTGTTGGGCGCACTGATCCTCTTCCTGGTACCACTGCCACGGCCCGTGGACCAGGCGGGGAATGGACCCCCCTATGCCTTGCTCGATTGGAAGTATGCCGAAGCCAATGTGCCCTGGGGGGTGCTGTTGCTCTTCGGTGGTGGGTTCGCCCTGGCACACGGCATTGACGAAAGTGGGCTGTCTGTGCGTTTGGTGGCCACCCTACAAAGCCTTCAAGACCTACCGCACCCGTTGCTCATCGCGGCGGTATCGGGTCTGGTATGCGTGCTCAGCGAGTTGGGGAGCAACACGGCGGTGGCCAGCCTAACCCTGCCGCTCTTGGCACAAAGCACCGATGCCTGGGGGGTCGCTCCAGAAACCGTGCTCATTCCCGCCACCCTTGCCGCCACCCTGGGGTTCGCCTTGCCGGTGGCCTCGCCCATGCAAGCGATCGTTTTCGGCTCGGGCCGGATCCCGGTTCGGCAGATGGTGCGGGCCGGGATCTGGGTGGACCTGGTCGGTATTGCCTTGATAACGATGTTATTCTCCTGAATGACAGCTGGTTGAATAGGGTCTTCCAGGATTTCCGGTACACGCGGGCTGTTGCTGTACCGCCAAGGAGAATTTGACCGGTCATGGTGGAACAAAGCCATGTTTTCACAACTTTGGTAACCATGCGCATCACAGAAGAACAGATCAAGGCCGCTCACAAAACGCTCAAGAACGAGAACGGTGGGGCCTGGCAGGATTATTTCGGACTGTTGTTCTTGGAGGAATTCCACAAGGTCCCGCGCGAGCAGGCGTTGCACCAGGTGGCCTTCGGCGGCGAAGATTATGGGATCGACGGATACCATTTCGACAAAGGCAAGCGACACCTGTACCTGTTCCAGTTCAAGTGGAGTAGCGACCATGAGCAATTCAAGCAGGGCTTTCGCACACTGCTGGAACATGGTATGTCCGAGGTGTTCGGTGCGAACAGTGGTGGGCGCAGTCGCAATGCCATGGTCAATGGGCTGAAGAACGTACTGCGCGAGAGCCGGTCGCGCATCGATCAGGTGAGCTTCCACTTCGTCTTCACCGGCGAACCGGAGAAGGCGGAGAACAGCAGTGTGCTCGGCGCCTTGCGCGAGGACCTGGAGAACCGCAAGTACATGCTGGATGAGTGGTGGGGCAAGGAGATGAGCATGATCATCGAATACCGATCGCTTAGCGGCAAGCGATCGCACGTGGTGGTGGACAAGACCCACGAGTATCCGCTGAAGCTCTCCGGGTCCTTGGAGAAGGATGGGCCCGATGGCCAGCAGATGGTGATCGGCATGGGTCGGCTCTACGATATCTATGGCATGTTCCGGCAGATGGGGTCACGCTTCTTCGAGCGGAACATCCGTCACAGCCTCCCGGAGGATGGCTCCGTGAACCGCGTCCTGCAGAAGGCCTTCCGCGATATCGGCATCGACAAGCGCTTGGACCCGGCCATGTTCGCCTTCAACCACAACGGGGTCACCTTCAGTGCCCAGAAGATCGAAGAGGATAAGAACGGCTACCGCATCACCGAACCGCGACTTCTCAATGGTGCTCAGACCATCACCACCATGGCTCGCTTCATCGAGCGGAACAAGGAGCGCGACGATATCGAGACCATCAAGGACCGGCTCAAACGCATCGAGGTGATCTGTAAGGTGATCACCCACGCGGACGATGCCTTCATCACCACCGTCACCATCAACAACAACCGGCAGAACCCGGTGGATAGCTGGAACCTGCGGGCCAACGACCAGATCCAGCTGGAGCTCAGTGATCATTTCCGGGGCAAGCTCGGCATCTACTACGAGCGGCAGCAGCGTGCCTTCGAAGGCCTCACCGAAGAAGAGCGCGACGAGCAAGGCATCACCGACGACAAGGCGATCCAGATGCTGAAGCTGGCGCAGACCTTCCTCGCTTCGGAGGGAGAGCTGGTGGTGATGCGTTCCATGCGGAAGGCGTTCGAGGAGGACAAACAGTACGAGGCCATCTTCCACAACCGCCGCTTGGAGGTGGATCCGCGGTACGTGGTGCTGTGCTATAAGGTCCAATTCCGGTTGCCGTTGCTCACCCGGAGCATCCTGGAGCGCGGAGAGAACAAGTACAGCTTCGTGGGTCGGGGCCGACACCTCTTGTGGGCCTTGGTATGCCAGGCCATACTCAACGACAAGGACCTGCACAAGATGGCCGAACGCTATGGTCAGGACCTGGCGATCAGTGCCAACTACATGCAATACATCAGCAGCCTGGCCACGGGAGCGTGCCGCGCCTTGTTGAGCGATCTGGTGGAACAGGAGGCCAATGCCACTGCCGTGAAGAACAACGAGTTCAACTTCCTGCGCAGCAAACAGTCCTTCGATCACTGCATGGAGGTGGCGGCGAAGAAGTACGGTTGGGAGAAGCGCAAGCTCGCCGGCCATTGGCAGGGGTGATCACCCCAAGGCGATGCTGCGGTCCTGCCGGATGACCTTGCCTCGACCTCAACCGCGCTTGCGGAACACGCCGTGGATCTCGTGGCCGATGCCACGTGCGGGATCCACCCGCAAGAAATGGCCGTGCTGGTACGCGCTTAGGAGAAGCAATGGCCATACGGGCCCACGGCGGTACCAACTGGGCAGTACCGCATCCATCCGATGCGCCACGCCCTGCACTTCGTGCAACCGGTCCTCGGCGAACTCGCCCGCCGAACGGGAGCGGGAAACCGGAGCCCACAACTTGGGCTTCCGGCTCCAACCCCGCCCACGCAGAGTGGTCTTCAGGCCATACGTGTAGTAGGTCACACGGTCGAATCCGAGCTGTTCCAGGTGTTGTCGCAAACCTCGGCCATCGAAATAGTTCACGTGGTTGATCAGGAGCTCGCTGCGTTCGCGGCCGAGATGATGGCGCAAGCGGTGCTTCCAGACATCCTCGTGGCCATTGGGCGTGATGAAATGGAACAAGCCCCCGGGCCGGAGGTAGTGCATCACGTTCCGCAGTACGGCACCGATATCGATCACATGCTCCAGGATGTCACGGGCCACGACCAGATCGAACCGATCGTCCAGTCCGGTATGGTGCTCCTCGGGCATGGAGCGTATCCCGGCGAAGCCATGGTCGCGGGCATTGAGGTGAAGGACTTCGGTGTTCACATCCATCACGGTCACCTCCAGGTCGGGGAATATGCGCCGTAGGCCTGCCGCGAAGTAGCCCGAGCCCGGGCCGAGCTCCAACAGCGTTCGCGGGCGGTGTCCCTGAGCCTTCAACCCCCACGCGAACAGTACACCACGCCGGTAGTTGCGCACCAGGTTGCGGACCTGTTCGCGGGGTGCGGTGCGCAGGGTCTCCTCCACATAGTACGCCAGGCAGCCCCGGTCGGTCTCCGGTCCGGTCAGCATCGGGTCCAGTTGCATCAACCCACAGGCGTCGCAGCCCACGATGCGGGTGTTCCGGATGTCCCAATACGCCGTCTCGGCCAGGAGGTGGGCCTGCTGGCCTCCACAGAGGCGGCAAGGCTGCTCGCGTTGTACCCGTGCGTCGTTGAAAGAGGCGTTGGCCATAGCGCGGGTCAAATGGTGGCGATCACCTTCAACTCGATCGCGATCGGCGTGGGCAGGCAATTGATCTCCAAGGTGGTACGGCACGGCGGATCCACCGCGAAGTACTCCTTCCACAATCGGTTGTACGTGGCGAAGTCATCCTTCATGTTGGTGAGGAACACCGTCACATCCACGATCCTCTCCCAACTGCTGCCACTATCCTCCAGGATCCAGCGCACGTTCTGGAACACGCTACGCACCTGGGTTTCGATATCGTACTGCACGATGTTGCCCGCATCGTCCAGCTCCACACCGGGGATCTTCTTCGTTCCGCGCTCACGAGGGCCTACGCCACTTAGGAAGAGCAGGTCGCCCACGCGGCGGGCATGTGGGTAGTGGCCCACGGGTTCGGGCGCTTTGTCGCTGGATACGGAACTCATGCCCACAAAAGTGCGAAAGGACTTTGGTCGTGGGCCAGGAAGATCGCAACTTCACGGTCATGGTACGCTACACCTTCGTGTTCGGGATGGGCCTGGCCCGGGCGGCGATGGGGCAAGGGCAGGTCCTCGATCCGGTGTTGATCACCGCACTGCCCGCGCACCTGAACGAGGCCAGCGCCCTGCTGTTCCATCAGCATCAGCCCTGGATCGCCCTCGACAGCGGTAATCCCAACACGCTCTTTCGGGTGGATACGCAGAGCGGACAAGTGCTGCAGGAGGTGGTGCTGACCAACGCTGCCAACGTGGATTGGGAGGCGCTGGCCATGGACGATACCTGGGTGTACGTGGGCGATGTGGGCAACAACGCCGGCCACCGCACCGATCTATGCATCTACAGATTCCCGATCCAGGCCTTGGCGGAGGGCTCGGAAGAGGTGGTGGTCGATACCATACGCTTCCATTACGCGGATCAATGGGATCACACACCCGCGCCCGATGCCACCAATTGGGATGCCGAAGCGCTCCTGGCCATGGGCGACAGCCTGTTCCTTTTCACCAAGAACTGGTTGAACGGACGGACGCACCTGTATGCGCTGCCCGCCACCCCTGGTGTCCATACGGCGGTTCGCCGGGCGGAGTTCGACACCCAGGGCTTGATCACGGACGCGGCCTACGACCCCACTACCGGCGGTATCTGCCTGCTGGGCCATTCGGCCAACGACATGGCGCCCTTCATCTGGTTGCTGAACGGGTACACCGGGCATCATTTCTTCGGGGGGGCGTGTCAGCGGTACCCGCTCAACCCCGTGGCGTTGCAAGCCGAAGCCATCGCTTTCAGCGAACCTTTCTCCCTGTGGATGGCCAACGAGCGTACCGCGGCCCGGGAGGCGGCCCTATGGATCATCCCGTGGCCCATGGCGGTGGACGAGCATTCCTCGGCCAAGGCCCTGTACGCTTATCCGATCCCCGCCGGGTACGAGGTGCATGTGGAGGGTGCCCGTGGCGCCCATCAGGCCCGCGTGTTGGGGCTGAACGGCACCCTGATCGCCACGGTGCCCATCCGCTCCGATGGTACCATACCCTTGCCTGCGCTCACCCAAGGCGCCTATCTGCTCGAAGTGATGGTCGATGGGCGACCCGGAAGGATACCGCTGATGGTGTCCTACTGATCCTGCACCCCTGGAATGACGAAGGCGGCCCGGGTGGGGCCGCCTTCTTGTGGAGAATACCGGATTCTTCCATCGCGTTCATCCGTAACTACATCCCGCGATCGGCGCGGGGCCGGATGGCATCCTAGTCGTGCTGATAGGGCCGTTTGTCCCGGTCCAGTGCCGTGGCGGAGCGCTCCTTTTCCAGGATGTCCGCGGCTCTCCGGAGCAGTTCGACGGCGCCGAGCTCCTTGGTGGGGATGGGCTCCGATGCCGTGGATGCACCAAGCGCCTCATCCAGGGTGTAGCCCTTGCGGCGACGGGCGATGAGGGACCAGATGTCGACCTCGATGCCCAACTTCTTCAGACCGACCTCGTAATTCTCAAGGATCTCCGTGTTGAGGTGCTCCTTGGAAAAGTGGTAGTAGATGGTCTTGTCGGAGTACGGTATGCCGTCCCGGAAGCGCTCCATCTTGAGACCACTGTTCAGATACAGGTCTCGCAGTAACTGCCCTATATGCACTGCCATCGCGGCAAAGCTCTGGATAGGTCTTAGGGTTGTGTGCAATTCCATGCCTGATCCTTGAGGATACGAACAGAACAGTGTTGATACAAATATGGGTAATATTTTGGGAATGTCTCAAATAGTTAGAACGTTTGCCCCGAACAATTGAGAATGAGACCGAAGCAAGCCCGCCAGCTGACCAAGTACCTACCCAGCGGGTACATCCGGCTCGTAAACGAGGAGCTGGTGAAGTCTGGAGAGAAGGAAGTGAGCCAGTCCTATATCAGCAACGTGCGCAGTGGCCGCAAGCAACACGCCCGGATCGAGGCGATCCTGCTGAAGCTGGTACGCCGCGAACGCGCCCGCCAGAAACGCCAGGAAAGAACCATCAAGCTCCTTACCCGATGAACACCCTACGCCCCCTCGGTACTACGCACATACCAGGTGCCGCCCCCGCCGAGCTGGGCAATGGGCATCGGCTGGTGCAGATCATTGAGACGGCCTTAAAGCGCCGGAGCCATCTGGATTGGATGGGTAAGAGCAAGGTGCCGGCGCACGAGCTGGCCACTGCCCGGATGAAGCTGCAGGCCTGGGTGACGGTGAACCGCCACCCATGGCCGGCGACGGTTCGAGCCTTCGGCTTCATGCCTGAGCTGGTCAAGATGATGGTGAAGAACGCCGAGGGCGAGAAGCTGATGGCCGAAGCCCGCGAACTGATCACGAACGCTTAATACCCCGCCTCATGCAACTTGAAGTGCCGCAATACTTGGCTGAGCTGAACCGCGCCGCGGACGTGAGCCTTCTGGACTGGGACAGTCCCGCACCTAACACCTACGACCGCACCATCGGACGCGTGACGCTGAAGGTGGCCCTGAACCCACGCACCGGCGGATGGGATTGGCGCCTGATGCACGAGCGCAGTGGGCTGTTGACCAGCGGACACAGCGCCGACCGAGATGTGGCACAGGCCGAGGCGATCGCCTACGCGACGAACTGGGTACGAAACGCAATGGTGGGCGTGCTCGCCTGATGTGCCATGGACATCTACGTAGCTCCCTACCAGGACGAACAGTACATGCTGGACCTGGAACGATTAAAGGGTCGCGATGTGCGCTGCTGTGTGATGCGCCTGGGCCATGGGCCGAGCGTGCAGTACCTGGTGCATGCGCTGACGAAGGAAGGCGCCAACCGGCTGGTGTTGCCGGACGACTTCCACCGGCACAATGAGCTGATCGAGCACGTGAAGTGCTGCGCCTACCACGCGGGTGTGGAGGTGATGCCCTTGACGCGCTATCTGGATAAGACCACTCCCCCGGCTTCGGCCCCGGTGCACGCCAAGCCCGAAGCTGCTGGGGGGGTGGCACATACTTCGGCTGCTCCGAACGGCTGAGGGGGATATCTCCCTCGATGGCAAGACCAGTAGCTCAGCGGTAGAGCGTCGGCCGCCCCACGGTGGCGAACAACGTGGGGCGGCGAAGGTCGCAGGTTCGATCCCCGCCCGGTCTTCAACACCCTAAAACAACCCTTTCACCCATGAACATCTACCTACCCGGTCCTCGCTCGGAGGACCAGCAGCAGACGGCGGCGCTGTTGCGGGAGCGCGGGTACCGCGTGTGCACCAGCGCGGATGTGGCCATGCCCAACTACCGCTTGAACGGTGGCACGAAGCCCACGGCGCGCGAGTGCCGGCAGAACCAGGCGCACGAGATGCACATGGCGGACTGCGTGGTGCTGACCGAAGAGCTGGAGCCAGCGGAGCGCTACGAGCTGGTGCAGGCCTGCCGCTACATGGGCATGGTGGTCGTGGAGTACGCGGACCTGCCTGCACTGGCACCCGGATGCGGGACCCGCGACCAGGTGCTGCAGTGCATCGACCTGACCGCGCCGTTGCGCGACGATCCCGAGGAGGAGGAGAGCCAGGTGGAGGCGCTACTGGTGCTATCGAAGGAGATCTTAGTGGGGATTGCCAACGGCTTCAACCGCCGCTTCGGCTGGTTCTTCACTAACGGCAATAAGGCGCAGGTGCTGGCGCGCTACGATCGCGAACCGAAACACTTAACGACGACATGACCATGGAGAACAAGAAACCAAAGACCCTGGACTGCTGGGGTGTTGTAGAACTCATGGGCCACCAGCGCATAGCCGGGCGCATCACCGAGAAGAACGTGGCCGGCACGCAGATGCTGCAGGTGGATGTGCCGGCGATCGGTGCCATACCTGGTTACAGCCGACTGATGGGCGGAGCCGCGATCTTCGCCATCAACCCGTGCGACGAAGAGACCGCAGCCGCCTGGGCCAAGAGCATCGCGACCAGTGCAAGCCCGATCATCTCCTACGAAGGTTCGCGCATCGTGAACATGATGGTGGAGAAGCGGATGGCCGGTTTGCCTTCTGCGCAGCCCATGCCGAACGGGCTATCCGGAGACCGAGATGACGAGGACCAGAACTAAGAACACGTCTATATCATGAGCGGCATCATCGACATGAAGGGCAGGCCACTGAACAGTGAGCACAAGCGCGGCCACGATAGCGAGCGCGTGATGGGCATCCGCAACATGATGAACAACGTGATGCAGCAGCTGATGAAGGGCTGGATGCAGGACATGGCCAGCGACCCGAGCGGCGCCACGCGACCGAACGATGCGGCCATTGACCAGCACTACATCGGCAAGTGGGTGGAGCAGTGCACCACGGTGATGAACAGCAGCGATCCGGTGGAGGTGCAGCCCGAGGCGATGGCCAACTGGATAAAGGAGCAGCGCGAGCGGAAGGCGATGGAGCTGCCGCTGCACCAGGTGCTGGACCTGGAGCCGTACGGCTTCCGGCTGGTGGGCACCTATGCCAAGGGCGAACTATGGGTAAGCACTGAGTGCGCGCTGTGGCTGCACGACGGCGGCGTGGCGCAGGTGCTGATGCGCGAGCAACACCAGAAGATCGGCGTGTTCATGCGTAGCCTGGTGATGATGCTGGGCGTTGAAGAGATGGCCGATCTGGTGGCCACCGACTACACCGTGAAGGAGCTGATGAGCTGGCTCCGCAGCATGCGCCGCGAGCGGCCGGCCTTCCCCGACGAGGCACACCTGATCGTACTGCGTGAGCGTGTACACGAACTAGCTCCGCAGCCATGACCAGCACGACGTACGACCTGGGCGACGTGCGCGTGACGCTGAACCACCACACTATGTTCGGCCTGCCGGTGATCAACGAGGTGCAGGAGCGCAAGGGCGTGGAGAAGCACTACTGGTACGTGAATGCCGCACAGGTGCGCGCCACAAGCGAACGCCTGGGTAAGCAGATACGCCAGTGCACCGCACCGAACCGGAAAGAGCTGCAGCGGAAGGCCTACCACCTGCACAAGGCCCTGCACCAATGAGCGCCGAAACGACCTGGAGGACCGTGCGGCCCACGTTCGGCGCGCGCGGCAGCCTGGAGAAGCTGGAGAGCGCGGTGGTGAATGGCCGGCGCGTGTGGCGGAAGCAGTTGTACACCGCGCCCACGGAGCTGCATGGGCGCGTGCTGGTGGAAGAGCGGTACTGGGCGGATGGACAGACGCAAGCCTGGTACCGAAGCGAGGAGGCCCTGATGGCCAGTTTGGATGAACCTGTAGAGAGCAACGAACCATGACCTATCAACGAATGACCCGCCGGAACCGCTACCTGAAGTACATGCGTGCGAAGAAAGAGCGTGTACACACGGGCCTTGGCCACCTCTTCAACCTGATGCGCTACTTCCGACTGACGTGGCTGGCCAAGCTGTTGGTGCGGAGCAAGTGGCACGTGGCCGACCTGTACGTGGACGGTCGCTTCGTGAAGGCGCTGTACATCTTCCCGAAAGAGGAGGCGAAGCAGCGCATCGAGCGCAGCCACAAGGAGGTGGCCCAGCTGGTGAACGCGCGCACGGCGATGGAGAAGATGAAGGATGGCGATACCCAGAAGCCGAAGCGATGATCACCACTGCGAAGCTGGACCTGCTGCCAGAGAACCTGCAGGAGCAGGTGCTGGGGCGCGCATGAGCGAAGGCGCAGATTATGGCTGGATCCACTTGAACAGAAACCTATAGACCACCGTGAGCAAGAAGGAGGAGGCCCAGAAGGACTACACGTACTTCCACGAGCGGCTGGACCCTATCGGGTGGACGCCGGAGAACGGTGTGGTGGTGATGCCCGAGAGCGTGGCCGGCGACAAGCGGGAGCACCGCTACGACCTGTTCGATGTGGATGTGCAGGGCAACCTGCTGCTGGGCTACTTCGGACCGAACGGCCAGAAGGCGATGTATAAGCGCGGAACCAGCAACGTGAGCCACCACTACCAGGTGACCCGCTGGCGGAACGCGAAGGTGCGTGCCGACGGCACCTTGGAGAAATACAAGCACCCGAGCGGTGTGCCGACGATGCCGTGGCTGAGCCCGAACATCATCGAAGCCTTCAACGCGAAGCGCCACATCCCTACCTTGGTGATGACCGAGGGCGTGATCAAAGGCTTCGCCGGGTACGTGGCGGGGCTACACATGATCAGCTTCCCCGGGATCCAGAGCACGAAGGACCGCACCACGGGCACGTTGCACACCTGGGTCGAGCAGGTGCTGAAGGTGTGCAAGCCGAACGAGGTGGTGTGGCTGCACGATGGCGACTGCCGGCGGCTGAGCGCCAAGTGGCCGGAGAACCCGAACGTGGACCTGTACGACCGACCGAACAGCTTCTTCACCAGCGCGCGTAACATGGGCGAGCTGCTGAAGGACCTGAGCCGGATGCTGGGGTTCCGCACCTACTACATGCACGTGGTGAGCGATGCGGTGGAGGTGCCCAAAGGCGTGGAGGCACCCAAGGGGCTGGACGACCTGCTGCTATTCTACCCAGTGGCCAAGGCGCACCAGGAGGTGCGGTCCGCGGGGCCGGTGGCCCGCAAGGCGGACATGGACGATGCGGCCTATGCTGCAGCCGTGCAGAAGCAGGAGGAGGAGCTAGCCGTGCAACGCACCGCCTGGGCGAAGCGCAACGCGAAGGCCTGTGTGCAGGAGGTGGTGAAGGACCTGACGACCTTCAGTGGGCCCACGCGCTTCTTCGAACGCCGCGACCTGGACCGGCCGGACAAGCTGCGCGACTACTTCCACCTGCGCACGCCGGATACGTTCTACAACGCGTACCAAGAGGAGATCGGCGACAGGGAGTTCGTGTACGACGGCACGAAGTACCAGTGGAGCGAGAGCGAGGCGAGCCTGCAGATAAAGGTGCCCAGCACGGCGAAGAAGTTCGTGCGGGTGGCCACGGACTACTTCAAGTACATCAAGCGGCGAAACCCGCACAGCCGCCAGCTGGAGGAGATGCTGGTGCCCTGGAAGAAGAGCACGATCGTGGACGACGAGGGTAAGCACTTCGTGAACCACATCCAGAAGTACGACACGTTCACGAACTGGCCGGACCATATGGCGCACCAGCCGGTGATGGACAACTGCCTGAACGCGTACGCGCCCTTCACGCACCAGCCGGACGACGATGCGGACGAGCCCGAGGCGACGCTGCACTTCATGCGCCACATCTTCGGCACCGGCGTGGTGCGTGTGCCGCACCCGAAGGACCCGGAGCGCCAGATCGAAGTGAACGAGCTGGACCTGGGACTGGACTACCTGAAGCTGCTGTACGAGCGCCCCACGCAGATGCTGCCGATCCTGTGCCTGATCAGCAAGGAGCGCGGCACGGGCAAGACCACGTGGTTCAACTACCTGCGCCACCTGTTCGGCACGAACTGCACGCAGATCGGTGCTAAGGACTTGGAGAGCGACTTCAACGCGCACTATGCGAGCAAGCTGCTGGTCATCATCGATGAGGCGTTGATCAGCAAGCAGGAGAGCGTGGAGAAGCTGAAGCACCTGAGCACGGCGAAGCAGATCATGGTGAACAACAAGGGCGTGGCGCAGTACGAGCAGCCATTCTTCGGGAAGGTGCTGATCGCGAGCAACAACGTGAAGAACTTCATCAGGACCGATGACGATGAGGTGCGCTTCTGGATCCGCAAGGTGAGCGCGATCCCCCCGAAGAACCGGGACCTGCGCGTGGAGGCAAAGATGATCGAGGAGATACCCGCGATGCTGAGCTACCTGCGCAAGCGGCCGATGGCCACCGAGGAGCTGTTCCGCAGCTGGTTCGAGCCGAGCTTGCTGGTGACCGAAGCCCTGCGCGACGTGCGCAAGCACAGTGCGCCCACCGCGCTGCGCAGCATACAGAACTGGGTGCGCGGCATGTTCTGGGCGATGCGGAACTGCGATACCATCCTGATGGCCACGAAAGACATCAAGCGCGAAGTGTTCCCCGGCAACAGCAAGTATGAAGACAAGTACCTGAACGAGCTGCTGGAGGAAGAGATGGGCCTGCTGCGCTACGGCGTGGAGGAGCGCGGCAAGAGCGTGACCACCGCCTACACCTACTGGCGCGTAGCGGAGGTGAAGGATGGGGACAACATGAAGTCCACTCTGCAGGAGGTGAAGGTGCAGGTGCCTGGCCGGCCCTGGGTGCTGCGCCGGCGCGCCTTCATAACCGAGGAGGAGGAGAGCCAGGTGGAGGCGCTACTGGTGGAGCCGAAGGACCTGAACCCGAAGATGAACAACGCTGTGCTGACCGTGGAAGACGGCGGCGACAGTGATGATGATCTGCCGTTCTGAGCGAAAAAGAAGAGCACCAAACCTGAAACTGAAATACCCCGTCCGCCGGAGGTGGACACAACACGAACGACGATGAGCAAGCGAAGCCAAAAGGTCTTGGTCCTGAGCGCTGGCACCCAGGATGCAGGAAGGCGACACCTACACGATCAGGGTGGTGCGGATGAGCAAGGAGGAGTTGGAAGCACTTGGTGAATTTGAAGGTGTCTGAGTTATGCCAGCCAAGCGCCGACCGACCAAGGCCTGGAGCCACTGGACGCCAGCCCGCGACATGCAGCTGCGTGCGCACTACGCCACGGCCAGCTGGCCCGAGCTGATGGCCATGCTGCGTTGCTCGCGCCTGAGTATCAAGTGCCGCGCGAGTGCGCTGGGGCTGAAGCGCCCACGCAAGCAGCACGTGTGGACCGCCGAGCAGGATGCGCACCTGGTGCAGCACTTTGCCACGCGCAGCGCGGTTGACATGGCCAGTACCTGGGGCCTGAAGCCCACCGTGGTGTACCGCCGGGCGAAGCAGCTGGGCCTGAAGAAGGACCCGAACTTCCTGAGCGAGTTCGCCAAGCGGACAGGTTTGCCTCAGCGCGGCGCGGCCTGCGGCTTCAAGAAGGGCAGCGTGCCGGCGAACAAGGGCAAGAAGATGCGGCCGGAGGTGTACGCTGTGGCGCAGCGCACCATGTTCCGCAAGGGGCAACGGCCGCACAACGCCAAACCGGTGGGCGCCTACCGGGTGAACTCGGATGGCTATCTGGACCGCAAGACCCACAACACCGGCTACCCACCAGCGGACTGGGAGGGCGTGCACCGGTTGGTGTGGAAGGAGCACCATGGTGAGATCCCGCCCGGACACATCGTGTGCTTCAAGCCAGGTCGGCGCACGACCGATCTGGCGCTGATCACCATCGACGCGCTGGAGTGCCTGACCAAGCGCCAGATTATGGCCCGGAACACGCTGCACAACCTGCCGCCCCAGCTGAAGAGCACCATACAGACGAAGGCGATATTGAAACGGATGATCAACCAACGAACGAAGCGAGATGAACAACCAGAGGAACATCGGTGATCTACGCGATCACCTATTCGACACCATCGAGAAACTGAAGTCGGGCGCCGTGGATGTGCGAACCGCGCAAGCCGTTGCCCAGATTGGCGATGTGATCGTGCATAGCGCGAAGGTGGAGGTGGACTACTTGAAGCTGAGCGGCGAAATGCACAGCGGCTTCATTGGCCTGGAGGCTGGCCAAACGCCACCGCAGGCACAACTGCCAGCCCAACGCGAGGAGCCCGAGCTGCAGCCCGAGTCGATCGACCAGCGCTACGGCAAGGTGGGCGACACGTACTACGGCTGGGTGGAGAACCAGCGCGGTGTGCGCAAACTGGTGGAGATCCCGTGGCGATCACTGAAGGAACGCCTGGGCGGACTGGAGTGCGTGCCGGTGTACGGCCACAAGGATGAGCTGGAACGGAAACTGATGAGCATCTGAGCCATGGCACGACCGAACAACGATAAGTGGGAGGAGTTGGGCTACACCCTACGCTTCATCGCCTTCTTCGCCTTCCTCGGTTTCGTCGCCTACTGCATATTCAAATGACCCATGGAAAAGCATCTGATCACCATGACCATCCGGACCCGTGTGGAGCCGGGGGAGGAACATAAGGCCGTGATACACGCGGCGGAAGAGAAGATCGCCCTGGTGCTGCTGGGTACGAAGGGCAGCTCGCGCACGCTCATCGGCCACGAGCAGGTGGGTAAGTACCGGCCCGACCAGTACGCCGTGTACGCCCGCATGGGCCTGCTGTACGTGCAGCCGCTGAGCGGTGCGGAGCGGCAAGCCTTCAGCCCTGCGCTGGACGAGAAGAGCGGCCTGCCGGTGCTGCTGCAGGACTATCATGAGGCCTTCGCCCTGCGGAGCAAGGAGGGAGTGCAGCAACCAGCGGCGGAAGCCGCACAATCTAAGCTGGACCTGAACAGCTGAGCCATGGCCAAGACCAGCAGCGCCAACCCGCAGCAGACCTACCTATTGACGGACCTGCACATCGGCAACATCTATCGCGATGCGCTGAGCGGGTACCTGGTGCTGGTGGTGGAGCGCGAGGTGGCGGTGTACGATGAGCGCAGGAACAAGAGCATCGTGATGCGACAGGTCGGCTGGATGTGGAACCCGGTGTTCGGCAAGCACCAGGAGATGGAGCTGCACGACCACCAGCTGATAAGCGCGGAGGCGGATACGGCGCTGCTGCCGGACACGCGGTACAAGATCGGATACCACGGGATGTGATGGAGCGGCCACGCGACAAGCACTACGTGATCAAGGAGCTGGACCTGCCCGTGTACCACCAGGACAACACCCTGGAGCAGCTGGGCGACTGGGTGCTGGTGGCAGCGCAGCCCAAGGCCGATCGCGTGGAGGGTGTGCCCGTGCTGGACGAACGGCACAAGATGCTGATGCAGCGCTTCGTGAGCCTGCGCGAAGCGGAAGTCTGCAGTGCACGGTACAGCCAAGTGCGCGTGCTTGGAGCCTGGGCGTTGAACCTGCGCACCGGTGAGACGGTGCGTGTAAAGACCGATCGATGAGCATACAAGCGGTGCCGTGCAGAACACGGGTGAGGACCGCGGCCGGCGAGATCAAAGCCGTGGTAACTGGAATATGCCTACGCGATGGGTCCGTGACCTGCGCATGGAGGATGACGACCTGCAGCCCTTCCTCTTCAAGACAAAGAAGGAGGCCCGCAATGCAGCTCTGGACCATGGATGGTGCGCGTGCGCGGTGGTATCGAATGCGAGAAGCACTAAGGCGACTTGGGCGCCCGGGCGGGCTCTCCGCTGTATCTCCCGCATGGTCCTGGCCACCGGTGCGCGGGAGGATGCCGCTTCGATCCCTGGCGCGTGCGGTGCAGAGAAGGGGGGAGCTGGTTTCCCGAGGTTATGGGCCACGGCCGATACGCCCTGCAGCTGGCATTGGTAGTCGATCTCCTGAGCGCTCCGGCGATGGCAAGGGCCGGTGCCGAAAGCCACCTCGCACCGCGACGGTGCGTCCCTTGCGCTTATTCGCCCGTGGCCCAGGTGTGGTGGGAAACCAATTCCCCCTACACCATGCCAACGGAGAAGAACGTGAGACCCACCAGCGCGCAGGACTGGCTGCGGAAATTCAACAGCAGCGCTCTGTACAAGCACGAACCCAGTAGGCTCTTCGAGGACTACCTGGATCTGGTGCTGTGCTGCGTGGCCAACCAACGCCAGGAAGAGCGCTACCTGCAGGTGGCCAAGCGATACACGCGCGAGGAGCTGAACACGGTGGCGGAGCTCTTCGCGATGCACGTGCTGATACACGAACACCAGGTGGCCGGCGGTGGCTGGTACGACATGCTCGGCGACATCTACATGGAGCTGGCCAGCCGCAGCAAGGCGAGCCGCATGGGGCAGTTCTTCACGCCGGTGGAGGTGTGTACGCTGATGGCCCGGATGACGATGGACGACCAGCCCGAGCAAGCCGTGGGCAAGAGCATAAGCGACCCAGCTGCCGGCAGCGGACGGATGTTGCTGGCCATGCACGCGCTGCAGCCCAAGGTGGGGCTGGTGGTGGCCGCTGACCTGGACCCGATCTGCACGAAGATGTGCGCGCTGAACTTCTGGCTGCACGGCATCCGCGGTGAGGTGGCCTGCATGAACAGCCTGAGCCTGGAGTGGCGCTTTGCCTACCACACGCACCCCAACATGCACTGGCCCTTCGTGACCTTCCTGGATGAAAGCCGCAAGCAGGAGAGCCTGCTGTACGTGGAGGCGCAGGCGTTGCTGACGAAGGCGACGAAGCCGGTGGAGACGCCGGACCTGTTCAGCCAGGCTGAGGAGCCGCCAGCGGTGTACGATGCCGACAGCCCCTTCCAGCCCTGCGCCCTGTGCGGATGCACCGGCAGCGACACCTGCGTGCTGGTGGACGGCAAAGTGGTGGAGCCGTGGACCGCGAGCGATGGGGAGGAGCCTGAGTTCCGGTGCACGTCCTGTGGGGCGGCGTTGCGGGTGGTGGTGGTGACAGATGAGTCCCATGGAGATCGTTGTTAACTTCAGCGGCGGGAAGGATAGCACAGCGATGCTGGCCTGGCTGTGTGAGCGCTATCCGGATGTGCCCAAGCATGTGGTGATGGCGGATACCGGTTGGGAGCATGTGGATGCGATCGAATGGTCGCGGGGGATCGTGGCGCGGTTCGGGCTGGAGTTGCATGTGGTGCGCAACCCGAACAAGACGTTGCTGACCATGGCCCAGATACGCCGGAAGTTCCCCGGCATGCAACAGCGGCAGTGTACCAGCGACCTGAAGCGTGACCCGATACATACGTGGATAAGGCGGCGATGGCCCAAGCAGGAGCTGTTCAGCCCCGTGCGCAATGTGGTCGTGAACTGTATGGGCCTTCGCGCTGAAGAGTCTGCCACCAGGGCACGCAAACGTTGCATCACGTTGAATGAGCGGCTCTGCTCATCCACGCGCAAGGTGTGGGACTGGAACCCGATCTTGGGGTGGACCGAAGCGGAGGTATACGCCTACCTGCGCGAGCGGGACATACCACTCCACCCCGTATACAGGCACCTGCAGCGCTTCAGCTGCCGGGTGTGCATCTACATGACCGACCATGACCTGCGAGCGGTGGCCCAGCACGATCCGAAGGCCATTGACCTGGTGGAGCGCGTGGAGCAGGAGATCGGGTTCACGATGTTCCAGCGAGGCGCTATCCGAAATCTGTCGACAATAGTTGGTCCGTCGGAGAACCTACCTAGTTAGTTCCTTTCTGCCGGGCGCAACAGTGCACACGGGCGCGCCGACCTCAGCGTATTACTGAACAACCAACAGCAACACTTGTGCTGAGCGATAGGATCCCGATCCCGGCCATCGCCGCCGCTGGCCAGCTGACCGGTCCGGGGGAGCGAATCCCTGAATTTCACAACCTTCCAACCTCTGTCAAATGGGTCTTCTGTCAAGGGTGAAAGCCGCGCCGCTCTAAGGATAGACAAATTGACAAGCTCCATTTTGACAAGTCTTGACAGAAGGTGATCGTCAAGAGCACTTTGGAGGCTGTCTATGCCGGTCCGTCAAGTTCTGTCAAGACCTGTTCCTGTGGTAGTTACGGGGTGCTGCGGAGCCGTCTTGACGGCTTGACGATCCCGGAGGTCAGCGTGAAAATCGGGCATCGGAGTTGCAGAGGAGGCGCGGGACGGGATTCCAACATTGCCCCGTGGACAACGTGCGCGCGCGCGTGCGCGACACCGGTAACCTTTGGTGCAGCTTTGTACCGGCGTGCATCGCGGCATCTTTGATGCCACGCGAACAGCTCGTTACCCTATACGTTAAGCCGTACATCCGCCGGTTCGTTCAGCGAAAGCTGAGCGATGCCGACTCCGCTGCGACCGATGCCGTGGCGCGCATGCTGTGGCAGGAGCTGGAGCGCATCTTGCGGCTGCGTATCGTGTGTGCGGTGCCCGATGAACCAGGGCAGGACAGCGCATGCTGGAACGTGCAGCTGGAGGTGGTGACCGAGGACCCGGCGGCCCTGGACCCCATCCAGCGCCGTCGGGTGACCATCAACACGCTCCTGAACAAGGCGTTCTACAGCGAATTCTACTGCGAAGTGACGTACCGCTGCCACGTGCTTGGGTACAACCAGCGCACGGCCATCAACGCGTACCGATCGACCTATGGGCTGACCGAGGACGACCTGTCCATGGACAGTTCTGAGCGACTGTACCGCAAGTACAAGATGAAAGACCGCCGACGCCACTACAAGAAGAGCCACCATGCCTATAAGCCCCATCGCTCGTAACGAAGACCGCAACTACATCGGACTGTGCTACATCGATGTGGTGGATGTGCGCGATGTGGTCAGCATGCCCGACGATGTCGGCGGCAACGTGGTGGGCGACATCGTCCTGGCCGATGGCGTGAGTTGGAGCCGCATCTACCTGGAAGAGCCTGGCGGCCTGTTCCGCGATGCGTGGAAGGTGGAGAAGGGCGCCCAGCTGAGCGCGGCCACTATCACCGGCACGGTGAGCAAGGACCGCCTGGCGTTGATGCCCATCTTGTGGAAGCTGAAGCATGGCCGCTACATCGCCCGGCTCCAGCTGCGCGATGGACCCGCCCTGCTGATGGGCCGCCCAGAGGCAGGAGCCATTGGCCAGGCTCCACAGCGCAGTCCTGGCGAGGACATGGCCAGCGACGCGAATGGGTACCAAGTGGTGTTCGCGCTGCACCACCGCTTTCCGGTGCCGTTCCACAATGGCACCATCCCCGATCCGCCCACGCCGGAGGTGTGCCCCACATTGGGCGAGCTTCTGGCGGCGCAGAACTGGGCGGCGATAGAAGCGCTGCTTAACATGGAGCAACTGGATGCCGCTGAGGCCAGCATCTGCTCCACGTTGTGCGAGCTCATCGATGCGGCGATCACCCTGGGTACAGGTAGCAACGCCTTCACCACGTCGGGTTCGGACCTGACGGCCTTCAACACCAACTGGGCGTTGGATGGCAACAGCAACGGCAAGGATGCCTACCGAAGTGGCAACCTGAGCACGAGCTGGAGCGGCACCGCTTGGGTGACCTTGGATGATACCGATGGTACGGGCTGGTTCCAGAGCACGAGCGCTACGGACCACCCCTGGGAGGCAACAGGCTGGACGGCCATGGGCTCCTACTCCGGCAATACACCACCGACCTTGACGCAGGACGGTGGTGGTGGTGACGCCAGCGCGATAGTGGACTGCCTGAGTCCGGAGCAGACGGATGTGCTCCTGGAGGCCTTGGGTGCTGTGACCAGCTGCGCCCCGGCCACCGTGCAGCTGAAGGACAGCGCGGGCATCAACATAGGCACGACCGATACCTATGCGAGCGGCAGCACGAGCAACAAGACCGCACCCGATGGCACCGTGACGGTGAAGAACCTGAACGGCGACACAATGGGTGCGGCCAGCGTGCGGAGCAATGGCGCGGCGAACTACACTGCGCCAATCCCGCTTAAATTCGTGTGGAATGCAGGTGATTCGGATACAGTGATCTGGACAGTTACCTCCGATGAAGCCGGAACATACGGCACCTATACCAGTGATGGTGGCAGCGGTGCCCTGACCTACAGTTTGAACGGTGGTAGCTTCGTCGCATTGAGTGGCACCATTACCTTGGCTGTCGCCGACACCATCGTGGTGCGCCGAACGATCACTACCAGTGCTGGTTATAGCCGATGGGTACCATAGTAGCCCCCTCTATCTTCCGGAACGTGAATGCCATCCAATTCAATGGCGTCGATCAATACGTGGGTCGAGATGGGCCTAATGGGCTGACCAATGCGCAAGGGTACGTCAGTTTTTGGTATCGCCCTACGACAGTGCTGACCAGCGATGGTTACCGCTCAATAATTGGTCTATTTGATTCTGTCTTGCCTGGACCTGGATTAACGATCGTGCTGAGGCGTTCGTATGTTCTTCATGCGACCAATAACTATATCGATGTTGCAGTAAGGAACAGTAATAGCCCAGTGTATACCTTGTACGCTGCTATTACGACTCCTATAACAGCTGGAACTTGGTATCATGTGCTGATCATTAAAGGATCCGGGACAAGCTACAGTATCTATATCAACAATGTGACCCAAACTGTTTCGCCTTGGTTTAGCGATGGTGGTGGCCAAACGTCGCTATGGTTCGGCTCTATGTCTGCGATCACCTCTCCGCGCTTAGCCTTCGGCCAAGCCAAAGGGGTTTACTCAGACTGCCGGCTGGATAACATAGTGTTCGGGACCAAACACTTATTGACCAGTGGTCAACGAACTGCGCTCTACAACGGGGGGTCGCCCGTGAATCCTCATCGCATCGCCGGGATCGACATGACCCATTGGTATAGATGTGGCGAGAGTCGTGATGATGCCACTACGTTATACGACGAAGTTGGTGGCAATGATCTGACGCTCACCAACATGGATGCCACCAACTACGTAGTGCGATGACCTACTACATCCGCGCGTTCGCCGACCTGCTGCCCGAGCACTTCCAGGAGCCACGCCGCCCGGAGACCGTGCGACGCAGTGTGGATGGCATGCCGTTACTCAACAGGCTTTAGGACATTCGGTAATTTGTTCCTATTGCACGCCTCCAGCGCGTCGGAACATTGCGGTCACAGAAGGCGTACTGCAACCCGAAGCGCATGAAGAGACTCACTGTGATCGTGTGTGGTGACAACCACGAGCTGGCCACCCACAAGCGTGCGTTCAGATCCACCGAGATCGTGCTTAACACCGACACCGGCGAGATGCGCCGTGGTCCTGGTATGTGGAGTGCGCTGAAGCCGTGGGTGCGTACCGGACAGGAGCACACCATGGTGACCGCAGCAGTGACCACGAACGTGACCATCGCCACCGCCCTGACCGCTGGTGCCAGCTTCGGCGGTGTTACCCTCAGCGCCGGCCAGAAGGTCCTGCTGATGGGCCAGAGCGATGCCAAGCAGAACGGTATCTACACGGTGTCAGGTAGCCCTGCACGCACGCCGGAGTTCGCCACCATGGACCTGCTCGCTGGCAAGATCGTGGGCGTTTCCGGTGGTACGCTCGCTGGTCGTGTATACGTGTGCACGAACGACGGCGCCAGCGAAATCGGCGTGGACGATGTGGTGTTCACCGTCTTCGATCCGACGCCCATCGTGCTGAATCAGCGCGGACAGTACTCGCGAGTGCCAGCCATCGATCCGGTACTGGACACGGACGTGTTCATCCTTGAGCGTGCTGATGGCAGCAAGGGTCGCGTGACGGCCGCCGTGCTGAAGACCTACATGAACGCTTGATGAAGAGCCTGATACATCAACTTGCTCTAGGGCTCTGGGCCATCCGGCCCGAAGCCGTGAGCGCGTACATGCAGCGCGTGGACGACATCTTCGCAGGCACGGCGCTGGCGTTGGAAGATGCCAGCAAGAGCGCCGATGAGCGCATTGTGCCGGGCATCTATTTCGTTACCCCCGATGGTGAAGAGCTGGAGCTGAACATCTCGCGACCGGTGCCCGCCGTGAACGGCATGGTGGCGGTGGTGGATATCAGCGGGCCCATCATGAAGGACGACTTCTGTGGTGACCTCGGGATGGTGAGTCTGGCCAAGTGGTACGAGCACTTCGAAGCCACCCCACAGATCACTGGCGTGGTGGAGCTGATGGACAGCCCAGGCGGCCACAGCAACGCCATGATGGTGCTCGCGCAGCAGAAGATGCGCATGAAGAAGCCGGTGGTCACTATGGTGAATGCCGGTATGGCCTGCAGCGCTGCCTACGGCATCGCCGCCACGAGCGACCTGATCCTCTCCTCGGGACCGATGGACGAGTTCGGCAGCATCGGCACCTACATGCAGATCCGTGACTTCCGAGCCGGCGAGCAAGCCCGCGGCGTGAAGACGCACACGATCATCGCCACGCGCAGTGGCCAGAAGCTGTCCGCCTACCACGAAGCGCTGAAGGCCGACCCGAACAACATCGACGATCCACACTACAAGCAGTTGCGCGAGACGCGTGTTGACCCGTTCAACGAGACGTTCATCGCCCTGATCCAGCAAGCCCGCCCCGGTGTGAAGGATGAGGCGGGCGTGTTCGAAGGCCAGGTGTTCCCAGCCGCGCGTGCGATGGAGCTGGGCCTGATCGATGGCACCAACAAGACCATGAACGATGCGCTCGTTGCCGTGCGCACGCTGGCCAAACAGAAACCCAACTGATCCAACATGAAAGGTTTGAACCTGTTCCGCAGCCGCCTGAGCGCTGTTGAGGCGTTCCTGAGCGCCAAGCCCGAGGAGCGCACGGCTGAGATGCTAGCCGCTGCCCAGGCGGAATTCGACCGCGAGTCCGGTGGGCTCATCCTGCTGCCCAAAAGCGATACCGTGCAGAGCGCCGCTGACCTGCAGAAGCACATCGACACCCTAACGAAAGCCGCTGATGATGCGGTGAAAGCGGAGCACGTCGCGAAGGCCGCCGCGGAGACCGCACAGAAGGCCCTGACGGAGCTGAAAGGCTCGCGTGTGTTGCCCACCCAGCGCGTGACCAGCGACAGGGGCGAAGGCGGCGACCACAACAAGGACGAAGCCACCAAGGCCTTCGAAGCCGCCCGTGCCGAAGTACACGGGAAGCCCTACATGCAGCGCGTATTGCGCATGATCGAACATAACTGACCTGCACCCCAAACAACACCATGAATCCGATCCGAACCCTCTTTGCCATCGTAAGCACCTTCGTGCTGGGCGCCCTAGTGGCCACCGCCACAGGCCTCGACCCCATCACCACCGGAGGCACCCTTGCTGCAGCACGTGCGAGCGTGAGCGCAGCGTTCTGCGCCTTCGACCTCTCACTGCCGGCTGGCATGGCCATGGCCAGCGTTATCGATGTGAGTGATCTGGTCACGGAGTACAACGCCTACTACAACCTCGCGCCTGATGCGGCCGAGCGTCGGCGACGTCTGAAGGACAACCTGTACAACACCAAGGGGCGCTTCGACAGCTACTTCATGGAAGTGGAAACCGACAGCACCCGCGAGGACTGGACCTACAGTGAGAACTCCGAAGTGCTGCAGCCGTATCAGACGGCCTTCACATCCAAGGGCAACCTCACCCTCAAGCCCAACCCTGCTGTGCTCTTTTGGGCGAAGTATGACATCTCGCACGTGCCGGACCACCTGGTTCTGACCTACCACAGCTGGTTGCGCGGAAACAACCTCAGCGTGGACGAGTGCCCCTTCGTGGAGTATGTGATCATGAACCACATCATCCCGCGCGGCCACCAGGACTGGAAAACGAAGGTGAGCTTCAAGGGTGTGTACGCGGCACCATCAGCCGGAACCGCGGGTGCTGCTGAGACCACTGCCAATGGCGTCCGCAAGGTGCTGCGCGACATGAATACTGCCGGCATGGTAACACCAACGGCCATGGGCGCGTTGCCTACCGATCCGGTGGAGGTCTACCAGTACATCGACCAGATGGTCTACGATGCCATCCCTGAGCAGTACCGCGACGCGGACATCACATTCATGATGGCCGAAGAGGTGTTCCGCTTGGCAGCGGACGGCCTCGGCGAGAAGCATAACAAGTTCTACGAGCGCACTAAAGAGACAGGCGACGTGCTAAGGGTGTTCTCCAAGCCGAACATCAAGTTCGCGGGCTTCAGCGAGATGGAAGGCAGCACGATGATCTTCGGTACACTGAAGGACAACGCCATGAAGCTGAATAAGGGCTCTGCGAAGAAGGAGATCATGAAGGTGGAAACCATGAAGCGTGAGCTCTTCCTGTTCACGGACTTCCACAGCGGCTACCACTTCGCTGACCCCACCCAGATCTTCATGAACAACCAAGACCTCTCTTGAACATGAGCGCCGAGAACCCCGAACAACTGCAGAAGCACATCGACACCCTTGCTGCTGAAAAGCTGGCACTGGAGAAGAGGCTGGCCATCTTGGAGAAATCCAACACCAAGCTCAAGGAGCAGCGCAAAGAGCTGCAGGAGGAGCTGAAGGTGAAGGAGGCCACCAAGGGCATCACACTGCCCACGATCAAGATCGGAGAGACCCACTACGTGTTCACCGGGCCTCGCGCACGGGTGAAGAAGGTGGTGATGACCGCCGAAGAGGCCGCCCAAAACGAAGCGCTCTGCGCCGAGCTGGTGGACAAGAAGGACGGCTGGCTGAAACCCGTAGAGGTCCAGTGATGCGCGGAACGACCATACTCCTTGCACTGGCGGTCCTCGTGTCCGCCAGTGCAACGGCTTCCCAAGGAGCACAGCTCGCGGAAGCCAGCCAGCACACGACGCAGGCCGTGACCAGCACCGATCTGGCCCAAGACATCATCTACACCCTGCAGTCTAACGGCTGCCCTGGTTGCGACCAGAGCTACCAGGTGAACACCATGAGCGCCGACTGCCCTGGCTGTGACCAGAGCTACCAGGTGAACACCATGAGCGCCGACTGCCCTGGCTGTGACCAGAGCTACATCGTGCACTGGGTGCTCTTCGGCTTGTCAGGCCTCCTATTCCTTGGGGTCCTGGCGAGCATCACGCGCAAGTACAACCGTCAACAACTGACCACACCATGGATATCGGAGAACTGACCGGCTCGCTCGACGTACAGAACCGCCCAGGCATCAGCAGCGTCGTACACGTTGCTGAGATCTCTTGGTTCTCCGCGTTCGGAGCCTTCGCTACGAACACGAACCCGGGCGATGAGATGCGCATCACCGGCGACCACACCTTCGCTAGTGGCAAGGGCTTCCGCCCTTGGGAGTGCGAGTATGATATCAGCAACTTGAAGATCCCGGTGACTGGGAGCAAGGGTTCGCTCGGTCTCAAGCCTGAGCTCACCGTGTTCATGCCAGGCCTCACGCCCGCCATGCTCTGGTCTGCACGCCAGAACAAAAAGTTCGTGGTGCTTGTTCAGCCATTCGGCTGCAACAGCACCTCGTTCATCCAGCTCGGCGATGTGTGCAACCCCGTGCGCATCATGCCTAGCGACGGATGGAACAGCGGCACCGCCGGAGGCAACGACCCTCGCGGCATGACCGTGAAGCTCGGCAGCAACTACAGCGTCTACTTCTACGAAGGAGAACTCACCGTATATCCGTAAGCGCCATGAGCACTGATAACACCAAGATCGAAGAGAGGCCACTGGCAGCCGTTGATAACGCAAGCCGCTTCGTCCACAAGCCGGGTCCCGTATACCACCACAAGGGGAAGAACTACAACCTGTGCACCATCGACACGCAGACGGCGGAGGCACTGGCGAACGATGGGAGCTGTGCATTCCTTCAGTGGAAGGACGAATCCAAACGCCCGAAGGGCCAGCGGAACCCGCTTCCTGTGGCCGAGACCAAGCCAGCTAAGACTGGAGACAAGCCATAGTCGGGCTCACCATCTCGCGCAACCACATGAAAGGTCACCGGATCGGTGGCCTTTCGTATTTTCGCCCTGCAGCCAGAAAGGAAGAGCCTCACGGCGAACGCATCGGTAGCGTTCGGCGTAGGGGCATCGAGAGATGCACGGCTCTTCCGAGCTGGCTGCAAACCCTACAATGGACGCTACCGACTCGACCCCTCCGCAGCCCCTTACGCTGCAGGAGATGGTGGCTAAGTATTTCACTCCGGATGACACGCCGCAAGCTCGCTTGATGACCACCACGGACATCTTCGCGACCATTGATGATCACGTACCTGGTCGATACATCATCGCTGAGCTATACGATGTACTCACCGCGCTCCAATTCCGGGCGCGTGCGATCGGTGACGTGATCTACTGGAGCCTGCGCATGCGGTAATCCATTCCTACAACGCCGCCATGGCTGCCGGTTGCTTTGTGGTATGTCCACAGCGATCGCTGCCTGGTTGAAACATCAAGGCCCTTACAGTGCGGGCCTTGCCTTGCTGCAGGCTGAAGGGACGGCCGACGAGGACACCCTGGAATTCTTGGCATTGGGAGAAACATCCGTGACCAGGTCGCAGCTCACCAAGCTGCTCAAAGCCGAGCTTGAGGAGGGTATCCAACGGACGAAACAAGCCACGGCGAATGAGGGTGACCGTACGTTCACCCCGCGGCTGATCACCGTGGAGGACGACCGGAAGGCCTTGCGCACACCGCGTACGGATGGCTACGCCGGCAAGGAGCTCAGTGCAGAGCAACGCGTGGTCCACGACGCCATCAAGTCCGCGTGGAAGGAGATGGACTACCTGCGCCATCGCCTCGAGCTGTTGCCATCGGACGATGACCGCAGGCGCGACGCGCTGCGCATCGTTGAACTGGATGACGAGATCGTTAGCTCCTACGCTCGACTCGATGCCTGGCTGGCGAACGGCCGAGATCCGGCTGAAGAAGTGCGCATACCGCAGGCCACGTCGTTGGACCTGATGCGCCAGCTGCGCAACATCAAAACGTACCTGAGCAGGCACAAGTCCGGTGCGCGCAAGCTGACTGATGAGAAAGCAGCTCACTATGCTGCACGTGCCGAGGATATCCAAAAGTCGCTCGATGCTCTTCAGTAGGTCAGACCTGGCTGCGCCTCTCCAGGAAGAGATGCAGCAAGAACAGCCATCGGCATCACGCGTGGCCGGCAACGTCCGTCATGCCCTGGGAATGAAGGGTGGGCTGCTGGAAGATCACATCGGTGAACTCCTGCACGATGAGCACATCCACATCCCCAGCATGGGCGCTTGGAGCATGCACCACGTGCTGCAGTACATCCTAGGGCAAACTGGACCTGCGCACGTACTGCTCACCACGTGGACCATCAACGCAGAGGCCATCCAGACCATCATGGATGGACTGGATAGCGGTTCCATCCTGTCGGCGAAGGCCATCGTGAGCGATCGCCTGCAGACCATGAACCCGCGCATCCACCAGCTCCTGCGCTTCAACATCGACATGCGCACGACCAAGTTGCACGCGAAGTGCCTGGTGGTGATCAACGACCAATGGGGCGTGAGCGTAGGCGGCTCAGCGAACTTCACGCGCAACCCACGGATCGAGAAGTACATCATCAGCACCCACCGTGCTACAGCTGAGGCGGACCGCTCCTGGATAGAACGCGTACACGCCGGCGCTGACCCGTTCGCATATGGATAGCCAGCAACTACAAGACTTGGAACACTTCGCTTCCCTGCTGCTCACGAACGAGGAGCTGGAGGACATCGCTGAGATCCCCCGTGGCTCGCTCGAGCAGCGTCTTCTCAAGCCTGCCGATGAACTGGGCCGCGCCATCCGTAAGGGACGGCTTAAGCGCAAGTGCGAGCTGCACGAAAGCCTTCTGAACACCGCTCTGCGCCATAGCACACCTGCGCTGCAGATGGCTGTTGACCTGCTGCGCAAGATCGAACCATGAAGACGAAACTGACCGAGGCGGAGGCCATTGTCCTCTGGATGCAGTTGCCGACGAGCGAACGGCCACCTCTTTCACCGAAGCAGATGGAGCAGATGGAGCGGTGGAACGTCGCTGACAACCTGCTGCGCCAACACATGGTGGAGCGCCTCGTGGTGCCCATGCTGGTGGAGAAGTTCGGTTACTCCGAAAGCACTGCGCGCCGTGACCTGGACTGCGCCAGGCGCGTATGGGGCACACGTCCACGGTGTGACAAGAATTACCTCTCGCAGATGCTGGTCGACTTCCTGTTGGAGACCATGGTACGCGCCGGGAAGGACCGCAAGTTTGGTGACGTGGCCAGGCTCGCCGGCAAGATCATGGATGCTGCCGGCATCGGTAAGCCCGACGAGCAGTTACCAGATCCAGATGATCTGAACACGTTCGCGACCATCGAGATCGTGAACGACCCCACCTTGATCAACGCCACGCCGATGTCAGACGACGAACGACGCCTGCTGGCGGAACGCGTGTTGCGCAAGAAAGCCGAAACCGGCATCCTGGACGCTGATGCGTTGTCCAAACTGGCCATCCATGGTGGAGCAGAAGAATAGCGTCAAGCGCGTCCACTACAACAAGAAGCAGCTTGTGGCCATGACCATCATGGCGCAGCACGTGCGCGCGATATGGGGGCGCGGCACGGGGAAGAGCGACGGCCTGATCGCCCCGTTCATCCAGAACAACATCGTGAGCATGCCTCGCAGCATGGGCGCGATAGAAGGCCGTTCGTTCGCGCAGGTCCTTACGCGGACCTTGCCACCCGTTGTGCGGGGTCTTGAACGCCTTGGTTTGAAGTTGAACAGGGACTTCGTGGTGCGTGAGAAGCCGTTGAAGAATTGGGAGCGCCCGCTGTTCACGCCATTGGACTGGCACAACGCCATCGCGTTCCGCAATGGGAGCGGCGCGATCCTGGTATCACAGCAGAACCCAGGGTCCGCGAACGGACCCAGCTTGGACTGGGTGGTAGCCGATGAGGCTAAGTTCCTGAAGAAGGAACAGCACGACGAAGAGCTCGTGCCAGCCATGCGTGGCAACGGAAGCCTGTTCGGACACCTTAGCTGTCACCAAAGCACATTGATGGCCACGGACATGCCGACCTCGCCATCTCAGCGCTGGATACTGGACGAGGAACGCTTGATGGACCAACCGACCATCGACCTTATCCTGGACACACAGCGGCGCATCTGGGACAAGAAGGCAGCCATTGCGAGCGGCCACCTAGCAGAGTCAACCGTACGTACGTACCGCAGTGAGATCAATTCGCTGATGCGCGAGCTGAACGCATTCCGGACTGGCACGGTGTACTTCACCATGGCCAGCGCTTTCGATAACATCGAGGTCCTGGGTAAGCCCTACATCGAGCGCATGCGCATGCTGCTGCCCGACTACCTATTTCGCACCAGCGTAGCCAACCTGCGGCCGGACCGCGTGGAAGGAGGCTTCTACCCATGGCTCGATGATGAGCTGCACGGATACTTCCCGGGCGAGAGCCAGTATGTGTACCAGGCAGGCAACGAGCTGTTCACCGATGCGCCATTGAATGATTGCCGGCGTGATGGTGACCTGGTCAGTGGACTACCCATAGAGATAGCCCCGGACTTTGGTAGCACGTTCAACTGTCTCGTGGTTGGTCAGCTGTTCAAGGATGAGTTCAACATCTTGAACCAGGTGTATGTGAAGTACCCGAGCAAGATCAGACACCTGGCGCTGGCATTCGACCGGTACTACAAGTACCACACACCACGCCGCTATCGGCTGTACTATGACCACACCATGGTTGGTGAGGATGCGATGCGTGATTATGGTTTCATCGTGGAGCTGAAGCGTGAGCTCGCTGCGCTCGGCTGGGAGGGAGAGGATGTGTACGTAGGTCAAGCACCACGCCACCACGATAAGTACGTGATGTGGGAGCGTGTGAGTAAGAACGCAGACCCTTGGCTGCCACGCGTTCGGTTCAACATGCTGAACTGCCAGCCACTGATGCTGGCCATGCGCCTGGCCGGCGCGAAGCAGACGTCCAGGGGCTTCGAGAAGGACAAGTCACCGGAGCGTGATCCGAATGCTGACCAGTCAGAGACCACACACCTCACTGATGCTGTAGACCTGTTGGTTGGTGGCAGGCTGCTCACACTGAGCAGCAGCAGGTCCGCTGGATCTGCGGACGCGCTCTTCGGATAGGGGCACCATCAAGTAGGGGCCGTGGCAAGGGTGCAAGCCGCGCCGCTGACAGATATCGGCATCTTCAAAATTGGCAATTGCCACCGATCAACAGAGCGCCGCGTGGGCTAACGCCATTTATGACGGTCCTGCAGGACCTGAATTGATCCAACACCCTAATTCCCAGCGGGTTCCTCTTTCTGGAATGACGCCGATATAGTTTGCCAGCGCTGCCCAGCGCTGGAACGCCCGTCCCCGTAGGGCTGCACGGGGGCGGGCGCTCCTTTCTTGTCGCGCCAAGAAAGGAGCAAAGAAGGCGCCCTCGGTGACCCCTCGGTGTCCGCCTCCCACCCACCCACCCGGCGGACAGGCTCCGGATCCGGAGACCACCGGGAACTCCCCGGTGCCGTTAGGTGATGGCTCGCGCCTCGCTGCAGGTGCTGGCAGCGGAATGCCGCGGAGCTGTGAACGTGGTATTGCTGCGAATATGCGGGCCTCGCCTGGTGCGCTTGCCCTGGTGAAGCTGTGCGGCCTTGCCCAGTGCACCTCGCTAATGTTCCTGTGCTGGTACCGTTGACGCACTCCCCGGTATCCACGGCTGAGTCCTGGGCCTGTGGTTTCCGCCCAATGCAAAGGGGCAACAGGAGCGCTGTGCGCCGGCATGGCCTACCGTACGGGCTTTCGCGGCATAAGCTGCTTCGGCGTTATGGATGTTCGCCGGCAGTTATTCCACGACCCTTGAACGGTCGCGCGCCCCTGTTGCGTTCTCCCCCGCATGGTTCAGAAATCACAAACCCAAAACTCGACCGCCATGGAGACCAAGGAGTACATCGGACACGGCACGCTGCACAACGAATGGAACATCATCGATGTGGTGTTGGACGTGGACAAGATGATGCCGCACACCTTCACCTACGAGGGCAAGCGGTACCTTAAGGTGAGTGTTGCCGCCCGCAAGGAGCGCAGCAAGTTCGGCGCCACGCACACGGTTTACCTCCGCCCGAAAGCGGGACCCACCGTTGCTGCGAAGCCACCTGCTCCGAAGAAGAAGGCGCGCAAGGCGAAAGCCTGATCACCTGAACGAGATGGCCCCGGGGAGCTCCCGGGGTCTTCCGTATCCTCCGCTGGAACGATCACTTCCACTCTCACACCCCCCAGTGATCGATACGGTATTGGAGTGTTGGCCTGGCCAAGTTGTCGGTGCTATCGGAACGGGACCATCGGATGCGCTACGGGACCCAAGCAATGCGCGGACAGCCTTCTGGCGCAGAGAATGTCGCCAGAAGCCTCTCCGCTTCCTGCTTGCCCTGATCCGATAGCACCGTGTGGGTGTGGGCCAAACCAACACTCCTATGAATACCGCGATCGTTAGTGGATTGACCCAAGTGAATGAAGTGGAACTGGTGTACAGGAACCGTGTGGCCGATCGGCCGCAGGTGACGACCAGTGCTGATGCTTACGAACTGCTGAAACCGGCCTACGGTGACCAGCTCGAGACCCGTGAGCTGGCCGTGTTGCTGCTGCTGGACCGCGGTGGTCGTGCCAAAGGGCTCTACAGACTAAGCGCCGGCGGGCTGCACGGCACGATGATGGACCCGAAACTGGTGTTCTGTGCCGCGCTGAAGACCCTGGCCAGCTCGGTGATCGTGAGCCATAACCACCCCAGTGGCCAGCTGAGGCCGAGCCCTGAAGACATCACGCTCACGAAGAAGCTGGTGGAAGGTGCTCGGCTGCTGGACCTGGTGCTGATGGACCACGTGATACTGACCGCGAACGGATACTACAGCTTCGCGGACAACTCGATGCTGTAATCTGTTCCTATTCCTTCCGGGAGGGGCCGTGGACCTTCGCTTCGTGAATTTTCACGATGCACTCGCCATCATGGATCAGCGTGACGGCCGAGGGGTCCCGGTCCCCTTCCGAATCTCGTTCGTGACGCTAGACCGCAACCGCCGCACCGGTGGCCAGATGAAGACGCTGGACGCTGTGATCCGTTGCGGCGCACGCCATTCGCTCATTCGCAACCGCCAGATCGCGGTGAAGCGGGTGGATGGCAATGGCCACCCCTATCCCATCCACCTGCGGCTGATCACCAGGATCAACGGCGAACCTGTGCAATGATGGAGACGCTGCAGCTGACGGAGAACGTGACGATGCTCTACGGCGAAGGTGTTGCCGTGAGCCTCTTCGATGGGGACAAGCTGCGCGGTGGCAAGATGCAGCCGACCTCGACGGTTAGGAAGGACCTGACCAGTACCGCGAGCAGCGTGGCGTTCTGGGGCACGAACAACTGCTGGCCGCAGCAAGTGGTGAAGGAAATAAACGAGAGCGACGTGTTGCGGCCGCTGATCGTGGGCAAGGCTAAACGCCAGATGGGCGAGGGCCTGGCCTACGGCAAGTTTGTGAAGACGGCCACCGGCTACGAGGTGCGCGAGATCCGTGTGCCGGAAGTGGAGCGCTGGCTGAAACGGACGAACGCGACGCTGTTCTGCTACGAGAGCTGGCTGGACTGGATCACTCACGGGAACATCTTCCCGGAATTCCAAATGACGTTCGGCGGGCAAGTGGCCGCCGTGTATTGCCAGGACGCGAACCGCGTTAGGCTGAAGAAGAAGGACGAGGATGGGCGCATTTCAACCGCCTATCTGAGCGGCCGATGGCCCGAGAACGTGAAGCCTGGAAGCGAGCACGTGATGGAGCTGCCGGCGCTGGACCCCTACTACGATGTGGCGGGCCAGATCATGGCGAGCAAGCAGGCCCGTCTCATTATGCCGGTGCGCATCCTGGTTGATGACAATGACTACTACGGCCAGGCGCCATGGCACGGCCTGATCGTGGGCGGCTACCTGGAGCTGGCGAAGGCCATCATCCGTTCGAAACTGCACTTGACGCGCAACCTGGCGTTGCTACGCTTCCACATCGAGATCGGAAGTGAGTTCTGGGAGGCTGCCTACCCTGGCTTCACGCAGAAGCCCATCGATGAGCGTCGCAAGTTGAAGGAGGACGTACGCGATGCGTTCACCAACTGGATCACGGGGCAGGAGAAGTCGGGCCGCACGTTGCTGACCGATATGGTGCTTGAGGATATCGGCCACGGGAAGGTGCGGGAGTACCGCAGCCTGTGGAAGATCACGCCCATCAAGCTGGACATACCGACCGGCGCTTACGTGGAGGACAGTGCGGAGGTGGATGCGAAGATCATCCGGGCGTTCGTGGATGCGGCGCTCTTCAACCAGACGCCCAGCAAGGACCGCAACAGCAGCGGCAGCGGCAGTGACAAGCGCATTGCCCACACCATCGACCTGCTGGACAACCAGATCGATGCGGAGATGGTGCTGAAGCCCTTCGACATCGTGAGCGAGGTGAACGGCTGGCACGAGCTGTACGGCGACGGCAACCTGGTGTGGTGGTTCAGGGCACTGCACACGACCACGCGCGACCAGACGATGGGGATGGTGACGGAGAAGGACACGAACAAACCCAAGCCCAGCAAGGCACAGTGACATGGCCCTGTTCAAGACCACCGAAGAGCTGAAGGACTACTACCCTGCGCGGGTGACCTTCGACCTGGAGGACCTGGCTCCGACGCTGCAGCGTGTGGAGCGAGAGTATCTGCGCGACCAGGTGCTGGGCGAGGCGCAGCTGAACGAGCTGCAGAGCGCGTACGATGCGGATACGCTGACCGGTGTACAGGAGGACTTGCTGAAGGAGTGCCGCACGGTGGTGGCCAACCTGGGCATCTACCACTTCACGGGCCTTGGCAATGTGGAGTTCAGCACGGGTGGACTGGTGACCGGGCAGACCGAGCACAAGCGGCCCGCCGCGGAATGGCGCACGCGTGACCTGGAGCGTGCCGTGCTGAGCGCTGGCTACCGTGGGATCGATGATCTCCTGGGCTACCTGCACGCGCACCGGAGCGACTTCCCCACCTGGACAGGGAGCCCGCAGTACGCGGCTTGGACGAAGGGCTGGATGCGCAGCACGCGCGACTTCCAGGGCTACGTGAACATCGGCAACAGCGGCTACCTGTTCACCCGGATGCTGCCGGTGGTGCGCCGGATCGAGCAGGCTGTGATCACCGACACGTTGTGCAGCGCGACCTATGCGGCCAGCCTGGAGAGCAAGTTGACAGCCGGCACGCTGAGCACGAACGAGCTCAAGGTGGTGCAGCTTGTGAAGTTCGCCACGGCGCACTTGACGATGGCCGACAGCATCGTGGAGCTGAGCCTGAACATGGACGAACGCGGCGTGTGGGTGTTCGGCAGCTTGCTTGGCGGAAGCACCAGCGGAGGACCTGCACCAGCAGCGGATACGCGCCTGCAGCACCGCATCGATCACCATACGAAGTTGGGCAATGGGGCCTTGGCCAGGTTGAAGGCCGAGCTGCAAACCCAGGCTGAGTCAGACGGGACACACCCGTACCGAACGAGTGCGTGTTACGTGGACCCGGACGCTGAGACCAGCCCGCGGTTCAAAACCGACTCGCCGCTGGGCGGCTTCATGGCATGAGGATGTACCTACTCCTGATATCCGTGGCCCTATGCGTCGCTTGCACCGCTCCTCGAGGCTCAGCCGACAGGTTCCACAAGCCTAAGTACGACCTGGACAAACGGCACCCGCGCGACCCATGAACCTATTGAACCGTTTCTGGGAAGGGCTGAGCCCACGCCTGCGCCGCGCCTTTCTGGTGGTGGTGGTGGTGATCGGGGCAACGTTCGCCGCGACCGTGGCCATACTGGTGTGGAGCGATGGCAGCTTGCACCAGCGCCTCGGTTTGGTGGTGACCAACAAGGACCTGAGCGCCCAGACCGCGCAGCTGATGGCCGTGGATAGTGCGAAGATGGCCCGGATGGCCACGCGTGCCGCCAGTGAGGTGCGCGACGAGCTGGTGGGCCTGATGGACAGCAAGGAGACCGATGCGCGCCAGACGGTGCTGGCGCCGCTTTTGGAAGAGGTGAGGAATCAGCGCAAGGACATCAACACCCTGTTCAGCCTGGTGCAAGCCCAGGGCATGGAGGTGCGGGCCTTGCCGACACACTTCAGCCGCGAACTGGAGACCATCCTGGAAGCGAGCAAGCCGCCGAAGAGCGAAGCCGACCTGATCAAGGAGATGCTGGAGGCGCAGAACGCGCGGCAGGACAGCATCCTGAAACTACTGGCCGAACCTGGAGGCCGCAAGAAGTTGAAAGCCCCACCGATGTGATGCAGCACAACGTGTTCGAACCTCTCCTGTACCTCACGCTGCTGGTGATCGGCGGGCTGGTCTTCGCGCTCGTTCGCCTGATCAACTCCGACCCGCACGTGGCGATGCGGGCCATGAAACGCGAACTGGAGGAGGCGCAACGGCTCCTGCAGGAATACCGCGTGAAGGAACAGGAGTGGACGGCGGCGATGAACAAGAAGGCGCTGGCGCTGGATACCGCCGAGGACCGCCTGCAGGAAGCGCTGGTGGACGTGGAGCGGCTGAAGAGCCGCCTGGAACAGCAGGACAAGACCCTTGACCTGCAACGCGAAGTGGTCGCCCGCGCGGAGCAGCGGCAGAAGGAGTACGAGAAGCGCTTTGAATGGCTGCTCGGCCGCGTGATGCAACTGGAGCTTCTGCAGAACGGCAAGACGCCCAAATTCCCCTGGAACGAATGAGGCGCATCACACACATCGTGGTGCATTGCACCGCCACACCTGAAGGGCGCCACCACACGGCCAACGATATCGCCACGTGGCACAAGCAGCGCGGGTGGAAGACCATCGGCTACCACTACGTGGTGCAGCTGGACGGCACCCTGGAAGTGGGACGTGCCGAGCAGGAAGTGGGAGCACACGTTGCCGGCTTCAACAGCAAGAGCATCGGCGTGGTGTACGTGGGTGGTGTGGACCGTGTGAAGCTGCAGCCGAAGGATACGCGCACGCCCGCCCAGAAGAGCGCCCTGCGCCTGGTGCTGAAGACGCTGAAGACGCGCTACCCGAACGCGGTGATCGTGGGGCACCGCGATTTTCCGGGTGTGGCGAAAGCCTGCCCCTCGTTCGACGCGAAAACCGAATACGCCAAGCTGTGAAGAGGCGCTGGAACGGCCACACCACCCTTGCACTGATCTGCCTGGTGCTCGTGTGCGCCGGTTGTTCGCAGCCCCGTAAGGCTGCGGACCGCCGAGCGGCGCGAGCTGCTGCGATACTGGCGAGGGCGGAGGTGCGCGCTGCGAGGCTGTGTCCGGACTGTGTGTTCCGCGACACGGTGCGCACGGAGGCGGATACGGCGGAGGTGCCGCTGCTCTTCAGCGATAACATGAACGTGGACAGGTTGCTGGCCGACTGTGCCCAGCTGCACGAGGCCGTGAGCGCCGAGCGCGATCTGTACCGCCATGCGCTCGAACAGTCCACCAGCCGCGTGCAGCTGTTGCCACCGCGCACACGGCAGGCCGTGAGCGCTGTGCGTGGCACCGCTTGCACCTACGAGCCGCAGGTGTACGAGAGCGATGTGGTGCGGGTGGATGTGCGCCCAGGGCCGAACGGACCGCTGCTGAGCGTGGAGGAAAAGGCACATGCCATCCCCTGTCCGCCGCATGCAGGCAAGGTGGTGTACGTGGACCGAGAGGTGAAAGTGGGCGTGGCACCCTGGTACCGGGTGTTCACCTGGATCGTGCTGGCTATAGTGGCGCTGGGGGTGTGCTTCGTCGTGGCCCTTGCGCTGCGGCATTGGGGTGGCCCCACGGTGACCGTGTTGCTGATGGCCATCTCCAGCACCTTGTCGGCGCAGGACTGGACGCGCACGGAGAGCACACGTACCTATGGCGAACGCCGCTTGGTGCTGCAGGGCACCTTCGCCGACGCCGATACGGCACTGGTGCAGGTGTACCACGATGGCGACGAGCTGCACAGCGAGGTGTACGCCCGCACCTGGAGCCTGACGCTGGGCGGACAGGACCAGTACTGGATCAAATTCACGGATGGGCAGGGGCGCGTGAAGCGCATCGCCATCCACGAGCTGAGCGACGACCTGGTGGAGTTCTACCCGGTGATCGAGGTGGACTTCGAACGTATCGGCAATCTGGTGCTGATCAAGCAGAGCACGGGCAAGCCGGACTGGCAGGAATTCGATGTGGGCCTGAGCCGTAAACGCAACGCCAAGTGAAATGCACAAGCTGGAGGTATTCGGACTTGACGCGAAGGCGCCCCAAGCAGCCACCGCCTACAGCTACCCCGAACGCTGGGACGAGTGTAGCGTGGCCCACCTGGCCACCATTGCCGCGCTGACCAGCGTGCAGCTGCCGGAGCTGGATGTACCGCTGCCGGAAGCGGAGGAGAAGAGCCGCCATGAACAACACGACGCCTACCTGCGGCTGTGGCTGCTGCGCCAGCTGAGCGAGATACCGGATGAGGTGTTCGCTCGCCTGGATGTGAGTGGGCTGCTGGAGCTGGTGGTGGACGAGATCGGTGCGGAGCGGGTGGAACTGCTGCCGAGCCTGAGCTGGTGCATGAAGGCGCCGCTCTTCGCGAAGAGCCTGGTGCCTGAAGTGACGGTGCGCGGCCAGGTGTACACCGGCCCGGGCAACCTGCTGAGCGGGATGAGCGTGCTGCAGTGGGGCTTCTGCGACCTGCTGCTGACCAAGTTGAGCACCACGCCCGACGTGGAGACCATGCACAAGCTGCTTGGCGCGCTATACGTAGAGAAGGGCCAACCCTGGAACAACGAACACATCGAGGTGCGCGGTGCCGCGCTGAGCGCACTGGACGACCGCACGAAGCTGGCCGCCGTGATCAACTACCGTGGACTGCGCACCGCGATGGCGATGAAGTACGAGCGGTGCTTCCGTGGTGGAGCGGTGGACAAGCACGGCGTGCGCGGCATGATCGTGCGCATGGCCGGACCCAAGTTCGGCACGGTGGAGCAGACGCGCAGCGCCGACCTGAACGACGTGCTGATACACGTGGAGCAGCTGCTGATGGATGAGGAACGCAATAAGCAGAACGCATGAACCCGCGCAAGCAATACATCGACTACTGGCACGACCTGGCACGGCGCAACGTGGATATCGCCCACGACCCGGCGACCAAGGCCACGACGCGCTTCTTCCTGGAACTGGACTACGAGAAGCTGATGGGCCATAACGAGCCGAACAACAAGGGCTGGAACCTGGTGCTGATGGGCTATGAGACGACTGGCTGGGACAACCGCCACGGCCGCAAGGTGGAGAAGGTGAGCTGCGTGTTCGACGTGCTGAAGCACGCTAAGGCCGACGACCCTGTGCTGCTGCAGCAGACCTACGACAAGGCGCGGGAGATCGGTGAGGAGCTGCTGGTGCGGTTCCTGGAACACACGGACAACCCGTGCGGCGCCGAGCTGAGCGCAGGCGTGGAGGTGCCGTACGCCGTGGACTTCCAGAACAAGCAGGCGATCGAGGTGGGGCCGCGCTGGGACAACTACTTCGGCTACCGCTACAGCCTGACGGTGCTGATGGACAAGTACGTGAAACGGACGAGCACGCCAGACCGCTGGCGCACCCTGTAGACCATGGCCACGACCGTAAACAGCCAACCCTATACGCTAACAGCCGCGCGCGATGAGGCGTGGATAGAGGTGAACGGCGAAGGCTATGCTACCACACCACCCACCGCGCATCTAGTGGTGTTCCTAGCCGTGTACCCGAACCAGCCGAGCGCGGGCGACACGATATCCTTTACCGTTCCGGACGGACGCACGACAGTGTTAACCGCGGTGAGCGGTACGCCGGACGACAGCGGAACGCAATACCAGATCGGCACGGACACCGAAGCGACCTTTACCAACCTGCTGGACTGCTATCGGCGGAACCACTTACTGAACAGCTTGTACCAGGTAACCGATGTGGCTACCTATACCGCCCGCCTGACCAGCCGAACGGCTGGATACGGCAACCTGATCCCGGTGATAACCGGCAGCAGCTGGCTGGTCATGATCGGCTACTATTCCGGAAGCAACGGCGACAGGAAGCCGAACTACCGGGTGGGCATGGCCGTGTTCGTAGAGCGGCTGTGGGGCAGCGATGTTTTCGTGCGCGAGCCAGAGTTGAGCCTGAGCCTGGACGATGCGCAACGGGCGAAAGCCGACATAGCGCCTTTCCTGCTGCCGCACCTGCAGGAGGCCACCTGGCCGCCCTTGGTGGGCACCGCGGTGGTGCGGAGCCTGAGCATACAGCGGCGCTACTACGTGGCGCACTGGGAGCGTTACGGGACACCCCCCAGGGACCGCGCCATCGCTAAAACGGGCGTGAAGTACGCCCTGCTGGCCGGCACGCGGCAGGTAGAACACCTGGGATGGCAGGCCCTGAGCGCACGCTTGGTGACCGGCGGCGACGGAGGACTGGCGCCTTGGATGACCTACCGTGGACGGGGTGGGCGGCACGAGGTGACCACCACGCAACGCCACTACCTGGGCTGGCGTTGCTGGTTCGCGCGTGTGGATGGTGAAAGCCTGACGCTGCGGGCGCGTGTGTTCTACACCGATGGCACCAACACCGTGAACAACACGAGCGTGACGAGCGGCACCGGCACGAACGACCTGCAACAGCACGAAGTGGGGCAATGGCCTACAGGATGGACGCAGCTGGGGCTGGACGCCTGGAGCGCCGGGCGCATACCCGTGAAGTACACGGTGTGGATCACCAACGCAAGCGGGACCCCCGTGAGCGAGGCGCACACCTTCTGGCTGGTTGAACCGGACGCGAACGAACGCTACCTGGAATTCGTGAACAGCTTGGGCGTTGTGGAGAGCATGCGCTGCATTGGCCGTTGGGTGGAGACCCTTGCGAGCACGTACACCGCGTTGACCTTGCCGCTGCCCCTTTCGGCCAGCCACCCGCACCCGAGCAGCGAGCAGGCGATGAACACCCAACGCACGGCCGGTGCGCAGAACACGATGGACGTGCATACGGGCTTCGCCGATGCGGCTGAGCACCATGCGCTGATGGACGTCGCCTTCAGCCCAGATGTACGTCTGGTGGACGCCATACATGCCACGCGCGTACCGGTGCGTCTGGCGCCAGGCAGCCACGAGCTGCGCACCGTTGGCGAGGACGGCGAGCACCTGTACAGTTTGAACCTGAAGCTGCAGGTAGGCGACCCGGAGATGGCCTGGAGCAACATACCTGCAACCGCCCCCTGATGCTGTACCTGAAGTTGCTTGGAAAGGCCCTGCGGCTGCGACCGAACACCAGCCTGAACATGGAGGTGGTGAACCCTTTGCTGACCGATGGCATACAGGACAGCCACAGCATGCCGGTGGAAGTGCCGGTGGAGGGGAACGAACTGCAGCTGGGCCACGTGCACCAGCTTGCCCTTGCACAACGCACCCTGGTGTTGCCCGGGGCCGAAGCCGGCCACAACGGACTGCCGCTGCACAGCGGAAGCCTGACGGTGACGGCCAGCGACCCCAAGAGCGTGCGCACGACGCTGAGCGCAGAAGCCTTCGTGGTACTGATGGGCGACACCAAATTGCGTAAGGCGCTGCAGTACCTTGTGGTGGACATGCTGGTGCAGAGCGGGAGCATAGCGCAGCACGTGGTGGACCAGAACGCGCTGGTGGCCGCTATGCCGCCGGGCGCCGACGATACGGGGTGGACGCACTTCTTCCCCCTGTACAGCAACCCGGAGCTGTACGGCAGCGAGAACCCGAGCTGGTACCCGAGCGCGAGCGATTACGATGCCACGAAGGCGTACCAGGTGGACGAGCTGATCACCTTCTACCCGCCGGGACCAGTGCGGCGCGGACGCCGCTACCAGTGCATCATAGCCACCAGCGCGGGCCAAAGCCCCATAACCGGAGCGAGCAAGTGGAAGGAGCTGGCTGATGGCCTGGCGAATGTTATGGACCCGGTGACGGGTGAGCCGAAGCCGAACACCGTTGATGGCAACTACTACGCGCTGGTGCCCTGGTGGCGGCTGCGCTACCTGGTGCTGAAGACGCTGGAGCACTTCGGCGTGGAAGCCGCCGGCGACGCCTTCTTGCCAGGCGGACCGCTGGGTGCGAAGAGTATGTATGTGGTGGGGAACAACGTGCCGTTGGATGCGGAGCAACGGAATGGATACCTCCGAGCCAGCCAGAACAGCGCACTGACCTTCACCGAAGGGAGCGACTGGCGACAATTCCGACTACCGGCGCAGAACGACAGCACCGATGGAAATGAGGATGCCGATGACATGTGGGACCCGGTCACCAGCATGTTCACGCCACCCACAGCAGGTACGTACCAGTTCATCCTGCAGTTCACAGTGAACTTCAGCACCGCTGCGCATATGGTGGTGGTAGCCCGCCTGAATGACGGCTCAGGCTTCAATAACGGACTGCCGCCCCGGACGAGAGGCACCGTGTACACAGAGGCGCTTGGCATCGGCGTCCATCAACGGACCATCGAGTTCGCGCTGACTTTCAGCCCTGCACAGGTCGGCGTACCCATCTACTTCTCCGTATTCGGCGCAGCTGACAATAGCGTGGTGTGGCCCGCCACCAGTGCCCACAGCTATACGGGCTGTGTACTGCGGGCGTGGAAGACCGTGACCGACGGCATCAACACCTTCCGCTCGTTGATCCAGGTGGCGGATCATGCACCGGACTGGACCGCCGCTGAATTCCTGGACCGTGTGGCGGACACCTTCAACCTGGAGGTGGTGCCCGACATGGAGCGGCGTGTCGTGTACTTCAACCGGCGCCAGGAGCTGCTGAGCAACGTGGCGGCGAACACGACCCACCATCGGCGCTTGATGAAGGACGTGGAGCTCGATCACGGGCGCAGGACCAAGGGTGTTCGCTTCGCATGGCCTGTTGACCTCGGTGAGCAAGTCGCCACCCGCTCGATGCGCAGGGCCATCGATGTGGACTTCGAAGAAGAGCTCACGGCCCCGCCATCACTACAGCAGTACGTGGTCGTGCGCAGCACACGGCGACTTTACGTAAGCAGGTACTCACCTGGCAGCGGCGTAGCCTGGGAGCCGCGCGGCTACTTGATCCCCGAGGCGCTGCAGGGCGAGGAAGCTGGTGCGCGGCAGATCAGTCCGGAGTTCACCCCGGTGCACATGGCGGAGATCGGCTTGGACGAGGACCGCTTCCTGGTGCCCTTGGTGGAAGAGGCGGGCAACAGCAGCTTCTTCGGCGGCGCGGCCAACGAAGGCAAAGCCTGGCTGGCGATCGCGAACGGCTACAGCCGCGGCGCTGAAGGTGCTGCCTACGTGACGGCCACCAGCTGGGGGCGCGTGTACGATGCTGATGTGCAGCAGCCGGTGAGCCTGATGCTGGAGGCCGAAGAGGATGGCCCCGCGAACCATTGGGACCGTTACCACCGGAAGTGGTGGCAGCTGATCACGACAGCCGAGGCGGTGACCGGCGACCTGCTGGTGGACCACAGCTTCCTGCGCGGCAGCGCTTGGCGCCGCTTTCTGGTGGACCACCACCAGACCTATCTGGTGGAGAAGATGCCGGTGGTGTACGGCAGCACACGAGGACCACTGGTGAGCAAGAGCGCCTACCTACTGCGCGTGAACATGCCGGAAAGCGAGACCGTGCGCCTACCCTTCTTATGTACCGGACCTGGCTATATGAGCCTGGTGGTGAGTGGCACGGGTGCACTGAACGTGAGCAGCACGAGCGGCTTTTACACCATCCGCCATCCGGACGACACCACCAGCACGCACGCCAGCGACGAAACGGTAGACGGGTTAGAACCAGGCAACTACTGCTTATGGGCCAGCGATGCGGACGCTGAACTGATGGAGGACACCATCACCTACGTAGGCTTGGGCGATGGTGTTTCGGAGGCAGTGATGGCGGGACTTGCGGATGCCCCGTTGACGAATGTGACACTGCTGTACACGAACATAGTGGAGCTGGTACTGCCCGAAGCGCCTACCCTGACCAGCCTGGACGTGCAGCACAATGCCTTGCTGACCAGTATAACACTGCCCACTACCCACGCCATGAACAGTGTGCTCCTTGGGGTGAACGCACTAACCGAAGCCGCGGTGGATGCCGTGCTCGCCAACCTGGTAGCCAATGCCACCGACAATGGCATGGTGACCATGAACCTCGGAACCAACGCCCCCCCCAGCGCCGCTGGCCTGGCGGACAAGGCCACCCTGGAAGGACGCGGCTGGACCGTGACCGTGAACACATGAGCCGGAGCGCCGAACGCATAGAAGCCTTCCAGCGCGAAGAGCTGGCGCTGTGGACGCCGCTACTGGAGGCACGCATACGCGAGCAGGTGAGCCGCCGTGGCATACGTGCCAGCGGTGCGCTGCTGCGGAGCGTGGTGGCCAAGGCGATCGGCAGCAAGGAGGTGCAGCTGGCCTTCGCGCGGCACGGCCGCTTCCACGACATGGGCGCCCGGGCTGGCTGGCGCAAGGGCGTGTACGTGGGCAATAGCCGCGCTGAAAGCCTGCGGAAACCGAAGCCGAGCAAGTTCTACAGCCGCACCAAGATGGGGATGTACGGACAGCTGGTGAGCAACCTGAGCAACAAGTTCGTGGACACGCTGGTGGAACAGGCGCTGACCGAACTGAAACCTGAATGACATGGCAGTAAGAACAGAGGAGCTGCAACTGCGCGTGGTGATCGACGGCACGCCGGCGCGCCGCGAGCTGGCGATGCTGGACCAGGAGTACGCGCAGCTGAACAGCGCGATGAAGGACCTGAAGAAGGGCAGCCAGGAATGGATAGCCGCGCAGGAACGTGTGGGCCAGATCGGTACCCGGCAGGCGGAGCTGCGCAAGGAGATCGGCCTGACGAGCTTGACGGCGAAGCAGCTGGGCGACGAGCTGCGCCGCCTGCAGGTGGCGCAGCGCAACCTGACACCGAACACGCCGATGTGGGCCGAGAACGCGGCACGCATCGAACAGGTGAAAGGGCGGCTGAAGGAGCTGAACGATGTGAACCTGCGCAGCCAGGCGGCATGGGAGGTGCAGCGGCGGAACATCAAGCTGACCGAGATGACGATGGAGCAGCTGGAGCTGGAGAGCCGTCGGCTTGCCGCCCAACTGCGCACGATGGACCCGAATACCCGCGAGTTCGTGAACCTGCGCCGCGAACTGACGATCGTGGAGCAGCGCATGACCAGCGTGCGCTCCGGGTTGGGGCCCTTCGGACGGATGTGGGCCGAAGTGAAGGGGCAGGTGGTAGGCGCGGGCGCCGTGCTGGGCACGCTCTTCGCGGGTGGTGCATTCCTGAACGGCATACGCAGCGCCGTACGCGGCGCCGCTGAGTTGAGCGATGCACAGGCCGACGTGCAGCGGACCACGGGGCTGACCAAGAGCGAGGTCAACGAGCTGACGCGATCGCTCGGGCGCTTCAACACCCGGACGCCGCGGCTGGAGCTGCTGCAGCTGGCCAGCGAGGCGGGCAAGCTGGGGATCACCGGCACGGATAACATCATGAAGTTCGTGCGCGCCGGTGACCAGATCAAGGTGGCCTTGGGCGAGGACCTGGGCGAGGACGCGATCAAGAACATCGGGAAGCTGAACCAGAGCTTCGATGTGGGGCGCAAGACCGGCAAGGACCTGGAACAGCAGATGCTCGCCACGGGCAGCGCCATCAACACCCTGGAGCAGAGCAGCACCGCCGAAGCGAACTACCTGGTGGGCTACACCAACCGACTGGCAGGTGCGAACCAGCAGGCGGAGATCAACATACAGAACACGCTGGGCTACGCGGCCGCGCTGGACCAGTTGGCGCAGACTGAGGAAACGGCGGCCACGGCGATGACGCAGTTCACCCTGGGGGCATTCCGCAACACGGCGGAGTATGCCAAGATCGCCGGCATGGAGGTGGGCGCCTTCGCCCGGCTGCTGAAGGAAGACGCCAACGAGGCCTTGCTGCGCACCCTGGAAGGTCTGAAGGGGAACAACGACGGACTGACCGGCATGGTGGCCCGCTTCGGCCTGATCGATCAGGAAGGAGCGCGCGCCGTGAGCGTGCTGGCCAGCCTGGCGAACAACACCGACCTGGTGCGGCAACAGCAGGCGATCGCCAATAAGGAATTCGAGCGCGGCACCTCCATCACCAACGAATTCAACGCGAAGAACACCACGCTGGGCGCCAACCTGGAGATCATCGGCAAGAAACTGGGCGGCCTGTTCGTGAGCAGCGGCCTGGTGCAAGGCTTGACGAAATTGAGCCAGGGCCTGCGCGAGATGGTGAGCCCGACGATCGCCGACGGCATCGAAGAGGAACGGCAGGCGCTGATGCGCATGTACAGCCAGGTACTGATGACTAACGAGGGCAGTAGTGAGCGGATCAAGCTGATCAACGAGATGAAGGCGATGTACCCCGGACTGTTGGAGGGCTTGAATGCAGAAACGGCGACGAACAAGCAGTTGGGCGAAGCGGTGCGGGCAGCGAACGAGCAGCTCATCAACCGCATCATCATTCAGCAGAAGCAGGAGGAGATCGACAAGAACATCGCTCGGCAGGCTGCCCAGCGGATGGATCGCCTGAGCATGGAGGACAACGTACTGAAGAAGTTGGAAGCGGCCGAGCGCAAGTACAACGTGGAGCGGCAGGCCGGGAATACCATTCTGGAGCAGGCCCAGCGCACCTATGCCCTGATCTACGAAGCACAGCAGAAGGAACTGAATGGCCGCAGTGCAGGCGGCGTGTGGGTCAATGACGTGGCGAGGTTGGGCAATGCGATCAACGGCCTTCGGGCGTACTACGGGCAGGAGCACAGCCAGATACTGCGAGGCAACCAACTGTTGGCCGAGAAGGAGGCGCTGATGAAACGGTTGGGCGTGACGATGAAGGAGACGGCCGCACAGACCGCCACCGCACCGCAGGCGGTACCCGAGGCCGCCGGAAGACCAGGAGCACCAGCCGGACCCGATAACGCCGCCCAGCAGAAGCTGCAGCAACAGCGCGACGCGATGGAGCAGCTGCGCAAGGATCTGATGGGCTTGCGTGAGCAAATGCTGGTGGATGCGATGAGCGCGGACGGTCGCGAGCTGGAGCAGGTGGCGAAGAAGTACGACGACATCCGTGCTGCCATGGCCGCGAACGGACTGGCGACGACGGAGGACTTCCTGGCGTTGGAAGATGCGCGCGAGGCCGCGCTGCTGCAGAAGCTGGACGAGCAAGGGCAGCGTCGGATAGAGAAGGCCCGCGAGCAGGCCCTGGCCGAGCAGCAGGCGCGGCAAGACGCGCAGGACGAGGTGTACCTGGATCAGCAGGTGAACGAGGCGGATGCGGAGATCGTGCGCGAGATGCAGCGGCTGGATCAGCTCGTGGCCGTCTACGAGCAAGCTGGGATCGATACGCAGGGCATCGTGGAGCGGAGTGAGAAGGCGATCGCCGCGATCCGCAAGAAGTACCGGGACCAAGAACGCACCGCCGCGCTCGAGGATCGCAAGCAACGGATCACGGAACAGGTGGCCATCTACCAAGGCGTGAGCAGCACCATCGGTGGTGTGAACGCACTGTTGGCCGCCGCCTACGACGCAAGCGGCAGGGCGAACTACGAACAAACGAAGGGCGCGAAGGCACTGGGCCTTGCGCAGATCGCGATCAGCAGCGGTATCGGCGTGGCGGAGGCCATCAAGGCCGGATCCGGAGTGCCGTTCCCCGGCAACCTGGCGGCGATCGCCACTGGTGTGGGTGCGGTGCTGACCGGGATCGCGAACGCGATGAACCTGCTGAAGAACGCCAGGGTGGACCAACCAGGTGGCAGCTCGAACAACAGCCCGCGGCTGGCCACGCCGACCACAATGCCCTACGCTGCGAAGGGAGGCATCTTCGATGGGCCCAGCCATGACATGGGCGGGCTGCACGTGGTGGACCCGCGCAGCGGCCAGGTGAAGGCGGTAGTGGAAGGCGATGAGCCGTGGATGGTGCTGAGCAAGGCCTTCCGAGCGGCGAACCCGGACCTGCTGCCTGTACTGATGCAGGCCAGTGCCCAAGGCACACCGTTGCGCGTGGTACACCGGCGCGATCCGGCAGCGAACCAGGGCATCTTCGGCGAGGTGAAGCCCTTCAACTTCGCCCAAGCCGACAAGGTTCTGGAGATGGCCAATGGCGGGGTGATGCAGCAAGGGCGGGCCACTGCTGCGCCGAACGCAGCACCCGAAGCTGCTGTGCCAGTAGCCTCCCCGGTGCGCGAGGAACTTGTTACCCAGAACAGGTACCAAGCTGAACAGCTCCAGGTGATGTATGCCATGCTCGAGGCACTGAGCCGTGACCGGCAGAGCTACGTGGTGCTGGAGGACCTGGAGCGCCGGAAGGTAGAGTGGAAGAATGTGCAGAACCTGAACCGGGTGAAGAAGGTTGCGTAGGTTTGGGTTATGAAAGTCGTATCTATACTTCTCATCATCGTCGCTATGGCGGCCACCAGCTGCCGCAAAGAGTACAACGTCCGCTACAAGGTCTCCTGCGCATCGTGTAGCCTGACCTACAGTGACAGCGGCGACAATACGCAGCAGCACCCTGCCGATGGAGACTGGAGCCTGGACTTCGAAGGGGAGCCCGGGCAGTTCCTGTACCTAAGCGCCCAGAACGAGCTGGCCAGTGGATCGGTGAGCGTTAGCATCACCGTGAACGGTGACCAAGTGGACTCGGCCACGAGCACCGGTGGATATGTGGTCGCCACGGCAAGCGGCAGTGTTCCAGAATGAAGCATCTACCACATCGCCTGCGCCCCTACCGGAGCTGATCGTGTGGCTATGGCGATCGCTTCGCAGCTACATCGAAAGACGACCTCTTGAACGCTGAGGCTCCCTTGCGGATGGCCTCGATCCCCTGTGGGAAGTAGTGCTGCACGTACCGGTTGGTAGTGGCAATGTTCTTGTGGTCGGCCTGGCGCATGACGAAGTGCAGGTCGAAGCCATCGGCGATGAGCTGGACGATGCCGGTGTCGCGCAAGGAGTAGAGCGTCTTGTCGGCTGGCCAGCCCAAGGCTTCGCGCATACGATTCCAGCGGGTGCCGCTGGTGTTGTGACCACTGGGCTCGGGACCCGGCACAAGGCCCTTGCCCACGACGTAGTCCGAGGGCTTCGCCTGCATGATGGGCGAGGCGACCAGGTACGGCAGCATGGTGTCAGGGATGGCAGGCCGGCGGATGCGCTTGCTCTTGCTCTGCGTGCCGTTGACGTTGATGATGCCGTTGGGGATGTCGACGAAGCCGCACCGGATGCGCAACAGCTCGCTCCGCGGCCTGAGCAGGGTGTGGAACACGAACATGCAGACGAGGACCATGGGCGGATCGTGCTGCTGGAACCAGTCGAGGCACTGGGCCCGCTCCTCTTCGGTCAGGATGGTGCGGAACTTCTCTTCGACGCGCTTGCGCTTGATGCCTTTGAAGGGGTTGTCCGACCTGTACTCGCGCTCCACCATCCAGATGAAGAGGATGGAGGCCCGCAGGATGTAGTTGTTGTAAGTGACGTCGCCGACCGAGCGCTCGTCGATGATGTAGTCCAGGAACTGCAGCGCGTGGGTGCGCGTGAAGGCGGACGCGGCCTTGTTCAACAGCCCCTCTTCCCTGCACCACTCACGGAAGACCCGGGTGAAGCTGGCGTAGGTCTTGGGTGAGCTGTGCTTGGTGTCGCGGACCTTGACGGCGAGGTAGGCGTCGAGCGCTTCTTCCAGGGTGTGCCATGCCTTGGCCGCCTGGCCAGCCTGCAGGGGGTTCCAGCCGCTGGCCAGCTTGGTGTTGACCTCGTATACGACGCGCCGGGCCATGGCCTTGCGCTCAGCCGGGGGGATGTGGTTGAGCTTGAGCCTGACGCGCCGTTTCCCCTTGGTGATGGGGTCGCGGACGTAGTAGTCGATGTAGGTGAGCTTGCCGAAGTGCGCTTCGGCGGGTACGTAACCGAGTAGGTCGAAAGCCTGAGTTCTGGGCATGCGGGATCCTGTTGCGGGGACCCCGGATACCAGCCGTTGTCCCACATCAGTGCCGTCTTGCCCCCTGCTTTCCTCGGAACCCGCGTCTGGCGCGGGTTCCGGAGGAAGGAGGTGGAGAATACCGGAGTCGAACCGGTGACCTCTTGCATGCCATGCAAGCGCTCTAGCCAGCTGAGCTAATTCCCCAAGACCTCGAACGTGGTGATCGCTCACGACGCTCGCCAAGGAACATACTCCCTGGCAGGGGCGCAAAGGTAGGAAAAAATGATTCATCTTGCTCCTGTGGACCGCGATACCCCGTCGGTGAGAAAGAAATGGTCGCTCCTCTACCGGCGGATCCGGGTGGCGAAGAATGAATGAGTTAATAAGGTGAAGCGGTGAAGAGTTGTCGAGGTGAAGTGGGTCGCATGTCTCATCCTCTCTTCTTCTCGTCGTCCCTCTCGTACTCTCTTCCTCGCTATCACTTCCTCTCTTCTTCACTTCCTCACTGCTGAGCGGGGCGGACCGGAGCCTTGTTGCCGGCTCAGCAAATAGGCGTGGGTGGCCGTTTGTGCCCGGGACCGTGGATCGCGCTTCCCCTCGTTCCGGTAGGGATTGGTCTGGCGCACATCGATCCTTCGGGCCTTCACCTGGTCCTGCCATTGGATCTCCATGAGGTCGAGCACCTTGGCCTTTAGCTCCTGATCGTTCACCGGGAACGCCACTTCAATGCGGCGATCGAGGTTGCGTCCCATCCAGTCCGCGGAGGAAAGCAGCACCACAGGGCGGCCTCCGTTCTCGAAGGCATAGACCCGGGTGTGCTCGAGGAGCCGGTCCACGATGCTGATGGCCTCGATGTTCTCACTAAGGCCTTCCACGCCCGGTACCAGACAGCAGATCCCACGGACGATGAGGCGGATCCTTACACCGGCGTTACTCGCGTCGTACAGCTTACGGATCAGCGCACGATCTTCGAGGTTGTTCAGCTTCAGAAGGATGCTCGATCGGCGCCCCGACCGGGCATTCTCCACCTCCTTGTCAATGAGGGCGTCGAGCCGCACGCGCAGGCTGGTGGGTGCCATCAAGAGCTGGGACAGGGCCGGCCGGTGTGTTCGGTCGGCCAGGTGCTGGAATACCTCGGCCACCTCGCGGGTCATCCGGGGCTGGTGGGTGAGGAGCGCCATGTCCGTATATAGGGTGGAGGTGCGTTCGTTGAAGTTGCCGGTACCCAGGTAGGCATAACGCGTCAGCCGCCCTCTTTCTTGCCGTTCGATCAGGCACAGCTTGCAATGCACCTTCAGGTTCTCGTAACTGTACAGCACGTGCGCACCGGCCTTCTCCAGGGTTTCGCCCCAGTACAGGTTGCTGCGTTCGTCGAATCGCGCTTGCACCTCAACGAAGACCGTCACTCGTTTTCCGTAGGCACGGGCATCCAATAGGGCTTTGCATACCTCCGAGCCATTGGCCACCCGATACAAGGTGATGGCGATGTGCCTTACGTGCGGGTCGCGTGCTGCCCGTTGAAGCCAGCGCACCACATTGCCGAAATCGTGGTAGGGGAAATGCCAGAGCACGTCCTTCTGCCGGAGGGCTTGGAAGGTGCTCTCTCCGTTGTGTGTTACCGGGTCGGGTATCGGCACAAGTGGTTTATCGCGCAGGTTCCGGTGTCCCTTCAGAGGGAGGCCCAGCAGATCGCTGAAGTTGTGGTAACGCCCACCGGCTACGAGGTCCTGTTTGGTCAGGGCGAGCAGATCGCGCAGTGCGCGAAGCATGCTGTCCGGCATGGCGCGGTCGTAGAGGAAGCGCGCCGGCACCCCCATGCTTCGTTTGCGCAGGCTCTTCCGCACTTTTTCCTTCACGTTGCCGAGGTATTCCTCGTCCAGATGCAATTCCGCGTCACGCGAGAGCTTGATCGCATGGCAGGCCGTGAGTTTGAAGCCGGTGAAGAGGTCGCCAAGGCACAGGCGAATGGCATCGTCCAGGTACATCAGGTCGGTGCGCTGGCTGCCTTTTTCAGTGGGCAGCACGATGAAACGGCCCAGCTCATCACTGGGGATGTTCACCAGTACCAGGTGTTCCTTCGATCGTCCTTTCGGTTTCAGGCGGCAGGCGAAGTAGAGCTTGCGGTCCTCGATGAAGGGTGCGTTGCCGGCACGCACGGTGGCTGTATGCAGCAATGGCGCCACGTGTCTGGTGAAGTGGCTCCGCACGAAGGCGGTCTGGACCTTGGAGAGTCGTTGTGGTGTGAGGAAGTGAATGCCCTGGTCGGCCAAAGCGGGAAGCAGCTCCTCGCGGTACAGTTTGCCGAAGCGCTCTTGTTGTGCCAGGGCTTTCTTGTTGATCTGGTCCACGCGTTTGCCGGGGGGCACTTCCAGTGCTGTGCGGTCCAGCTTCTTCAATTTGGCCAGGCTGCGCAAGGAGGCCACGCGCACGCGGTAGAACTCGTCCAGGTTGCTGGAGTAGATCGCTAGGAATTTCAAGCGTTCCAGCAGGGGAACGGCAGGGTCCATGGCTTCTTGGAGCACCCGGTCGTTGAACGAGAGCCAGCTCAGGTCGCGATCGAAGAAGCGCTCTTGTTGGTGCGCGATCGGCCCATGTTGGCTTTTGGGGGCTTTGGCCCGTTCGTGTAGCAGGTGCAGGTTCTGAGCTTTCTGTTTGGCGAATCTTGTCCGCGCTGATCGGGTGTGGAACCGATGGCTTTTCAGATAGGCCAGATTCTCCGCGAGCCAGTCAGTGCTGGAGATCTTCCGTCGTTGCACGGCTTCCAATTCCTTTTTGAGCAGCTCGCTCTTGTGGATGAAGTCGGCTTGTCCGGCTTTGGCCGAATCAGCATCGCGCAGTACCTCTTGCAGTTTGCCGCGCGGTCTGGCACCGGCGCGTGTGGCCCGAATGCATGCGGCCACCCGGTCTTGATCGCGCCGGCCCACACCGATGCGCTCCAAGAAGTTGCGTGCGATCCCCACGCTTTCTTCTTCGTGGCCCTGGTAGGCCTTCGCGTAGCCGGTATCGTGGAAGAGTGCCGCCACCTCCACCACGGCGAGGTCCGCGCGGGATAGTTCTTCCGTCTGCCCCAGGGCGGTGGCCATGTGGGTGACGGCAAGCGTATGTTCCAGATCGTGGAAGCAGAGGGTACGCGGGATGTGTGCCGCGAACCATTTGCGTATGTGGAGCCTGCAGCGCTCCAGCTGGGCTTCGGTGATCATGCGGGCGGTGAAGTTAGATGCGGGTATTGTTGGGCGGCTATCTTTGGCGTGACCGACCCTGCCGGATGGATCCAGCCCAAGTCCTTGCCCTCTACGAGAGCTTTGCTGGCGACCGGCTCACTTTTCTTTATAGTGGTAGCTTTCACGATGATCACACCGCCCGGTTGATCGCGTTGGTGGAGGAGTATCTGGAGGGCGAGGGTGCGCCAAGGGTCATGCGCGGCAGGCTGGCCTTCATCATGGTGGAGGCCTATCAGAACATCGTTCGCCACCGGTCCTTGGGTGCGGAGGTCGGCGTCGGCCGAAGTTTGTTCTTGCTGCGCAGCAGGGGGGACGTGCATGAGGTCACGGCGATGAATGCGGTGGGGGAGGAGGACGAGCGGAGATTGAGCGCAGCGCTCCAGCGGCTATCGGACATGGACCATCAGGAGATGAAACGGTCCTTCCTGAAAGGGTTGCAAAGCGATGCGCGCACCACGCGCGGTGGCGCGGGGCTGGGGCTGCTTGAGATGGCCCGGCGGTCGGGGAATCCACTTCGTCATTCGTTCACGCCCATTGGCGATGGACGGGCTTTGTTCGGACTACAGGTCTTGGTGGGCGGTGATCATGGTTGGCTTAGCTCCGATGCGGGCCCCGCGGGTACGCAGCATCCGGTGATCGCCACCAGTGGGGTGGATCTGCTCTGCCGAGGTGCACTGCCGGCCGCCATGCAGGAGGAGTTGCTGCGCATGGTCGAGCGGGATCTGAATGACGACCGGCCGCGGGCCGAGCGGGCCAAGCACGCGTTCCTGCTGGTGACGGGTGTCCTGTCCGATATGGAAGTGGTCGACGAAGGCCCCATGGTGGTGGTGTCCATGCCTGGAGCACATACGACCATCACGGTCGCCGCACCACTTCGGATGGCCAGTGCAGCGCGGTTGGAGCGGGCCGTGGAGTTGGTGAGTGCAATGGATGCACCGGCGCTTCAACGGCGTTACCGCGATATTCTATTGGGGCGAGAGGGAGCAGCCACCGGGTTGGACCTGGGCTTGATCGATCTGGCACGCCGTAGCATCGGTGCACTTCGGTACAGCCGCGATAGCCGACATGGGCAGCCTTTCGTTGTGCTCGAGGTGGACGTTTAACGATCCTTGGCGACCGTTCCTCGCGGATCCGGCTGGTCCACGTACGGATCGGCATGCCGTTGGAGTTAGCAACGGTACATCACGATACCATGGCTACCTTCTTCCATCGATTGCTTCGGTGCCTGGGCCGTTTCCAGGATCGCTTCGATCAACGGTTCGGCTGGTTCTTCACCAACGGCATGAAAGCCCAAGAGCGCGGCCACGACCGGCCGGTGCTCAAAGCTTGATGCACACGTTCTTCGTTTCGGTGAAGAACCGTAACGCATCAACACCGCCTTCGCGGCCCACACCGCTGTTCTTCACCCCGCCGAAAGGGGTGCGCAGGTCGCGGACCATCCAGCAGTTCACCCACACGATGCCGGCCTGCAAGGCGCGGGCCACCCGGTGCGTACGTTGGACATCCTTGGTCCAGATCACGCTGGCCAGCCCATAGGGCGTGGCATTCGCCAGTTCCAAGGCTTCCGCTTCCGTATCGAAGGCCTGAAGCGTCACCACCGGCCCGAAGATCTCCTCCTGGTTCGTGCGGCAAACGGGCCCCAACCCTTCGATCACCGTGGGGGCGATGTACCACCCCCCGCTCAAGGCTCCCGGGAGCTCCACCCGGTGCCCACCGCAGAGTACGGTGCCGCCTTCGGCCTTTGCCAGCGCGATGTGGTCCAGCACCTTGTTCATGTGGTCCTTGCTCACCACGGCGCCCAGGTCGCTGTCGGCTTGGGCCGGGTCTCCCACGCGCAAGGCCTGCACACGCGCAACGAAAGCATCACGGAAGCGGGCGTACAATGGCCGTTCGATGAGGATGCGCGATCCGCACAGGCAGATCTGCCCTTGGTTGGTGAAGCTGCTGCGCACGGTGGTGTCCAGCATCTCCTCGAAGTCGCAGTCGGCGAAGACCAGCACGGGGTTCTTGCCACCCAGTTCCAGGCTCAGCTTCTTGAACATGGGGGCGGCCACCCGGGCGATCTCCGCGCCGGTACGGGTGCCTCCGGTGAAGGAGATGGCGGGGATCCGTGGGTGGGCGGTGATCGCGGCACCCACTTTCGGGCCGGTGCCGTGCACGATGTTGAGCACGCCATCCGGGATGCCCGCTTTTCGGCATAGTGTGCTGAGCCGGTAGGCGGAGAGGGGGGTCACCTCGCTGGGCTTGGCCACCACGCAGTTCCCCGCGGCCAGGGCGGGTGCGATCTTCCACGAGAACAGATAGAGCGGCAGGTTCCAGGGGCTGATGCAACCCACCACCCCGATGGGCTGCCGATCGGTGTAGTTCACCGCCACATCGTCCATGAGGTGCGCCTCGCTGGGAAAATGCAGGATGGCCGTGGCGAAGAACCGGAAGTTGGCGATGGCTCGGGGGATATCCACCTTGCGGGCCAGGGCCAGGGGTTTGCCATTGTCCGTGGATTCGTCCTGGGCGAACCCCTCCAGATCGTCCTCGATCAGCTGGGCCAACCGGAGCAGGGCGTTGCTGCGTCCCTCACGCCCCAAGGCGTTCCACGCCGGGAAAGCCCGGCAAGCGGCCTCGGTGGCGGCTTGTACGTCGCGTTCGTCGGAGTTGGGCAGGTGGCCGTACGTCAGGCCCGTGGCTGGTGCCTGCAGGTCGAGCCATTCAGCGCTCACCGCTGGGCGCAGCGCACCATCGATCAGGTTGAGGAGTTGTACCATGATGGAGGCGAAAGGTAGCGGTGTTCGGACCTGGGCGGGTATGAAGATCGAAGGGCCCGCACTTCCGTGCGAGCCCTCCGACCCCTTGTTGTCTTGTAGGGGAACCAAAACCCAAACCCGATACAAGCGCTTGCCTTACCAAAACCCCGGATCGCTCCGGTGTGTCGTTCGTACGACGATACAAAGGTGCAGGGGTGCCGAGGGCCGTGCTGTTAAGGGATCGCGAACGAACGTTAAAAGACATTAAGCCGGGCGGCTCTCAGCGGCACGCGGTAGTTTCGGTGCGTGGAGAAGCATCGCATCACCATCCTGGTGGTGGCCATCAACGTGGCCCTGTTGGGGCTCATGGCCATTCAGGTGAAGTGGATGCGCGACAGCAAGGACCTGCGGCAGGCCCAGTTCGAACGCAGCGTGGACCATGCGTTGTTCGCCGTGTGCGACCGGATGGAACAGCTGGAGAAGATGCGCGACCTGCATCGCCACAAGGCCGGTAGGCGGTTGCTGCGCAAGCTGGATGCCATGCGGCGGGCCCAGGGCGATACGGTGGCCGGTGCCATGCCGGGCATGGGTGGGCCACAAGATCCGCCGGAGGCACAGGAAGAGCCTTGGCCCAGTGATCCCGCGGCCAACGATGCCGCCATGTTGGACCAAGAGGACCAGGAGGTGCTCGTGGCGGACATGGTGCGCAGCATCCTGGCTTCGGAGCAAGGGCGGGGCATCCGCGACCGTATCGAGGTGCCCTTGCTGGACTCCCTGCTCCGCCTGGAGTTGCGGACCAAGGGGGTCCATGGCGACTTCGCCTATGGCGTGTTCACTGCCGACGGCCACGCGGTGGACCTCGGCCAAGGGTTGCCCACGGAAGAGCTGCGTGCAGGTCCCAACGTGTTCCGGGATCGGTTGTTCCGGCACGATCTCGGGGGCCCGGCCTACCACCTGCATGTGCGGGTTCGCGGGCACCAGGGCATGATCTGGCGCGAAATGCTGCCCGTGCTCCTCACCAGTGCGCTATTCATCGCCATCATCGTGGTGGCCTTCTTCTTCACCATCCGCACCATCTACCGGCAAAAGCGCATCAGCGACATCCGGAACGACCTGGTGAACAACTTGACCCACGAGCTGAAGACCCCCATCAGCACCATCGGCCTGGCTTGCGAGGCATTGGCGGACCCCAGCATGCCCAAGACCGAGCAGCAGGTACGCACCTTCGTGAGCATGATCCGGGACGAGAACAAACGTCTGGGCTCGTTGGTGGAGAACGTGTTGCAAAGCGCGGTGCTCGAAAGCGGCCACATGGTGCTCAAGCGCGTGGACCTGGATCTTCATGCGCTGATCAAGGACGTGGTGCGCAGCAGCAGCATGCAGGTCTCGCGCAGGAACGGGGTCATCGATCTGGCGCTGAAGGCGGAGATCCATCACGTGAACGGCGACCGCATCCACCTGACCAACCTGCTGTACAACCTGATCGACAATGCGGTGAAATACACCGAGCAGGAACCGCGGATCCGCATCGGTACCGCCAATAACGATGAGGGGGTCACCATCAGCGTACAGGATAACGGTATCGGCATCTCGGCCTCGGAGCAGCGCAAGATCTTCGACCGGCTCTATCGGGTGCCCACGGGCAACATCCATAACACCAAGGGCTTCGGCCTGGGTCTGAGCTATGTGCGTACCGTGGTGGAGCGCCACGGTGGACGCATTCACCTGGAAAGCGCACCGGGCCGCGGCAGCACCTTTCATATCTTCATCCCCTTCGAACATGGCCGCACCACATAGATTGTTGGTCGTGGAAGACGACCGGAACCTGGGCGCACTGCTGGTGGAATACCTGCGGGCCAAGGGGTACGAGGCGGACCTACGCACAGACGGCCAGGAAGGGATGGCCGCCTACGACCAAGGTGGGTACGACCTGCTGATCCTGGACGTGATGATGCCCCTCAAGGATGGGTTCACCCTGGCCAAGGAGATCCGCCAACGCGACAGCACCACCCCCATCATGTTCCTTACGGCCAAGGCGATGAAGCAGGATACCCTGCAAGGGTTCCAGCACGGTGCGGACGATTACATGACCAAGCCCTTCAGCATGGAGGAGTTGCTGCTACGGGTGAGCGCGGTGCTACGACGGTCCAAGGGGGTCGAGCCCAAAGTCCCTGAGCCAGAGGAGTACATCATCGGTGCCACCACGTTCCAGCCACGCAAGCAACTATTACACACCCCACAAGGCGAGCGTAAGCTCACCACCAAGGAGAACGAACTGCTGCGTCTGTTGTGCATGAACCGCAATGAGGTGCTGGACCGCTCGGCAGCCTTGATCGCCGTGTGGGGCGACGATAGCTACTTCAACGGGCGGAGCATGGACGTGTACATCGCCAAGTTGCGGAAGTACTTGCGCGACGATCCCTCGGTGGAGATCATCAACGTGCATGGCAAGGGGTTCCGCCTGATCGCGGAAGCACACCCCACGGCGCTGGATCGACCGGACCTCATGGCCTGATCCTCCATAGGATCACGCTGCTGCACAACGAACGCCGGTGGAGAGCTCGGCAATGCAGCGGATGACCGGCGAAGCAGGAGGCTGATGGGCACCCTTCTGGGCGTTCGGTCCGAACGATGTGAACCAACCAAAGGGTGCCTCGAAGAACCTCGAACGGATGGCGCGCGCCGCTATCATTCGTCCAGATGAGGCGCTCCGAAGAGAGGATACGGGATCGAAGTATCCGACAGAGGAACAACAAAGTATGGGCGAATGAGAGCTAGCGATGACCGCTGCGCTTCTTTCTCATGAACGCCGCCGGAACGAGGTTCTTCGAGGTACCCTAAAGACAGGCGGTCCGTCCGCCGTCCACCGGCAGGTTGATCCCGTTGATGTACGCACCCGATGGGCCGACCAGGAAGGCCACCGCGGCGGCGATCTCTTCTGGTCTCGCGAAACGGTGCAGGGGGATCTCCGCGAGCATCTCGTCCCGCACCTCTTCAAGTGATCTCCCGGTCTTCTGGGACTTGTTGGCGATGATGGCCGCGAGCCGCTCGGTCTCCGTGGCACCGGGCAACACGTTGTTCACCGTGATGTTGAACGGCCCGAGCTCATTGGCCAACGTCTTGCCCCAATTGGCCACCGCACCACGGATGGTATTGCTCACCCCCAGGTTGGGCAGAGGCTGTTTCACACTGGTGCTGATCACGTTGACGATCCGTCCGTACCTACGCTGTTTCATTTCCGGCACCACCTCGCGTACGATGGTCTGGAAGCCGATCAGGTGCTGGGTGAACGCGGCGAGGAAGGCGGCCGGGTCGGCTTCGTGGGCCGGGCCGGGAGCGGGCCCGCCCGTGTTGTGCACCACGATGTCGATAGCTCTATGCGCCACGTGGGCCGCGATGGTGGAACGCAGGTCCTCGGTCCGGCTCATGTCGCACACCAGTGCATGGTGCTGTTGGCCGTCGCCGACCGCCAATTGGGCCTGCACGTGGGCCAGTGCCTGTGCATCGCGCGCCAGGAGGGTGATGGAGCCACCCTGCCGGGCCAACTCCATGGCCACTGCCTTGCCGATGCCCTGGGTACTGCCGCAAACCAATGCGGCACGGCCGCTGAGGGGTAGGATCTCCATGATGGGTCACAAATGTACCCGAAGGCCGGGGAAAGCCCACCGATCCTGGGATACGACCACATGGCCTGCACCGATCGTGGAAAACCCGATGTGGTCGACGCACGGAAAGGGAGGGTGACCGCGCACCTTTGCACCGTCCTAACTGCTCTACGACCGGTGATGTTGTTCGAACTACTGAAAGGCTCCAAGTGGGCCCCCTTGTTGTTGCTGCCCGTACTCGGAGGTGGCGCATCCGCCCAATTTTCGACCATTCCCACGGCGGTGGATCATCTTACACCGGGCTTCCTGCGCGAAGTGCCTCCCAACGGCGTTTGTTCGGGTGCCTCGGTGGTGTCCGTGCCGATGAACACTCCCGTGACCGTTACGGGGAACAACGAAGGTTCACCCACCGATCCGGTGTTCGTGGCCAACTTGGTGTGGGAGGGCTTCACCACCACGGCTTGTTCGGACCTTACGGTGAGCTACTGCGGTACATCGCCCAATTTCTTGGGAGGGCTGGTGAACCTGGTGGCGGGGTGTCCCGTCACGAACATGGTGTTCAATACCGCTGCTAATATCATCCCCAACATTTGCGGCGATGGCAACTTCGGGGTGCGCTTCCCGTCGTTGCCCGCAGGAACCTACTACTACCCGGTGCTGGAGGCTCCGGGCAGCAGCGGCGACTACACCTTGGTATTCACGGCCGAGCCATGTGCGGGCAGCCCACCCACGAACGCCACCTGCGCTGGTGCCATTCCGATCGGGTCAGCAGCCACCTGCGAATACCAGAGCGGAACCGTGGAGCATGCCACCGCTGCGGGCAACACGGGTACGGCTTGTGGCAATGGCGATGTCTCCGACGGGGTGTGGTACTCCTTCGTGGCCACGAGCCCATCGCATGACATCACGGTGGCACCCAGCGCGGAGTTCAACGTACACCTGAGCCTGATCCAGGGCACCTGCGGAAGCCAGACCCTACTGGCCTGTGCCATCGGTCAGAACTTCGGGGCCAGCACCACGCTATCGGCCACGGGCCTGGTGGTGGGCGGGACGTACTACTTGCGGGTGGCCGATTGGTATGCTGGCACACCACGTACGAGCACGTTCGACATTTGTGTGGTCTCTGTGGCCACCTCGGCATGTGATGCGGCGGCCGGCAACCTGGTCCCGGTAGAAGCCAACGTGTGCTATGCCGGAAGCGCGACCACCATTGCGGCCGTGCCCTCGGGTAACGCGCATGTGCCGGCCGGCTTCGAGACCGACTACCTGCTCTTCTCTTCCTCCGGAGTGGTTCTACAGCGATCCACCACGCCACAGTTCACCAACTTGTATGTCGGGGGCTTCACCATCCATGCCCTGGTGTACGACCCAACCACCTTCGACCCGACGGGAATACTGCTGGGTCAGGCCACGATCGGCTCCATCAACGAGCAGTTCGTTCAGGGCGGTGGCGGTATTTGCGCCAGCCTGGACATCACCGGCGCGGCCATCACCGTGGAGAACTGTTGTACGGCCAATGCCGGGACCTTGCACCCGATGGTCGCTCAGGTGTGTTTCGAGGAGGACAGCCTGATCACGATCTCGGCGATGGGCGATGGCAACGCCGTGGTGCCGACCGGAAGCACCATCACGTATCTGCTCTGTACCGGCGCAACGCACCTGATCCAAGGCACCTCGGACACGGCATCGTTCGTGGTGTCCGCTACCGGCACGTACACCATTCATGCAGTGGTACATGATACGGTGGCCCTTCCTTTGGACACGCTGCAACCCGGCCTTACCACCCTGGACATGTTGAACGACCATTTCACGGTCGGCGGTGGTCCGCTCTGCGGAGCGCTCAGCGCTGTAGGTGCCAGTATCGCCGTGGTGCGTTGCTGCCCGGGAACGCTTGGTAACATCGTTGTGGCCGATGATACCCTATGCCATACCTCTTCCGGTGCGACATTCTCCTGGACGTTGGATGGGGCTGCGGTTCCAGCGGAGTATGCGGTGCTGTACCTCATTAGCTCGAATGGCCAGATCCAGGACACCACCTCCATCACGAGCGTGGTGCTCTCGGGTCCCGCCACCTACCATCTCCATCAGTTGATCTTCGACAGCACAACGTTTGACATCGCCACCGTACTGGATGGCATGACCACGCTGGACGAGCTGAATAGCCTTCTGGTCCAAGGAGGAGGAGAGGTCTGTGCGTTGTTGGACCTGATCGGGGCCGGTCTGACCGTGGCCGATTGCCGTCCTGTGAACGATGATTGCACCAGTCCGCGGTACGTGACCGTGCAACTGCTCGAGAATTGCCTCGATGGCATGATCCAAGGCGACAACACCTACGCCACCCAGGGAACCGCGCCGACCCCTTCGTGCGGTGATGCGGCTTCGACCTATGCCGATGTGTGGTACGTGTTCAACAGCGGCGACAACACCGGCATCACCATCGCATTCGACCCGGGCACGATGACCTCCTGGGGCATTGCGATCCAGGATGCGTGCGATGGTTCGGAGTTACTGTGCGAAATGCAGCCGGCGGCGCCCGTGGACATCGACACCCCCGCGAACACCACCCTGCTGGTGCGTGTCTTCACCGATCTGGATGCGGGCCTGCCGGGCCAGTTCGCCATGTGCATCACGGGTGCCGTGACCTCCACCATTTGCAACGGAGGGATCGTCACCACGTTGGACGATGCCGCTACCCTGACCGTATGCCAGGACGCCGAGGCCGATGTGGTGGGCTTCCGGACCACCAGTGCGGCTCCGGTGAACTACACCTACGTGGTCACCGATGAGGATAGCATCGTGGTGGCGGTAGTGGCGGGCAACGAGTTGGACTTCAACAGTCTTCCCTTGGGAGAGTACCAGGTGCATGGCATCTCGCACGACGGAATGCTCCAAGGGCATGCGGTCGGCGCACGGCTCATGGACATCACCACCACGGGGCAATGTCTTGAACACGCCACGGGCCATGTCGAGGTGCGTGTGGAGATCTGCAGCGGGATGCGGAGCCTCGACGAGGCATCCTGGGTGCTTTGGCCCAACCCGAACCATGGTCGTTTCGGTATCAGCAGCACCACGGTCGATGGCCCCTTGACCGTACAGGTGGTTGGCGCTGATGGCCGTATGGTGCACGAGGAGCAGCGGGTAGCACTGCCCGGCACCACGCTGGAGGTGGCGCTGGATGGAGCTTCCCGCGGGGCCTACGTGGTGCGGCTGATCGATGGGCACAGGGTGGCCACCTTGCGCGTGGTGGTGGATTGATACCCGGTCCTCGTCCTGATGCGTGGTGGGCGTGTTCCACATCATGTGCCGGGTCGAAGGGTGTCTATTCCCGGGTTCGGTACGACAGCCTCGCGCGGGGATGTGGATGCCTCGGTGTACAGGTGCGGCCCCTATCTTCGGCGGGTCATGGGGCAGGTCTGCGGCCGGTTGTTGATGGTGTGCATGTCGCTGGGGGCCACCTTGTACGGGGCGGCGCAACAGAACAACGTTCCACTACAGCGCGACTTCTACACCGGTGTGGAGCGCAATGCCGCCGCCGTGGGGGAGCGGATCCACACCGGCCTGAAACCGGTGCTGCAGAACCGGGTGGATGTGACCAACGCCCTGGGGCACGTGGTGGACAGTGCCAAGTACTACTACTGGATCACCCAGCGCATCTTCAAGGATCACCTGTTGGAGATCAAAGGCGAGGACTTCCGGCTCACCGCCGATGTGCTGTTCCAGTTCGAGGTCGGTTACGAAAAAGGCGATCGCACCATCTACGCGGACACCAACCGCTTCTACAGCAATGTGCGGGGAGCTTGGTTCACTGGCGACATCGGTAAGAAGCTCTCCTTCCAGACCTTCGTCCAGGAACATCAATCCATCGCACCCCAGTACTTGTTCCTACAGACCAGCGCCGTCGGCACCATCTCCGGGCAGGGGCGTGTGAAGATCGACCGGCGGCGGATCCTGGACTACGGGTGGTCCGAGGGCAACATCTCCTATACGCCGATCCCTTGGTTCAACATCCAGTTCGGTCACGGCAAACACTTCGTGGGCCATGGTTACCGGTCGGTGCTCCTGAGCGACCATGCCGTGAACGCCCCCTACCTCAAATTCAGTGCGCTCAGCCCGGACCGCCGGCTCCAGTACAGCACTTGGCTGAGCAAGACCGAGAGCGGGGTGAACAACGGCGACCGGTTGCCCACGGGCCAGAGCGCCGAATCGCTCTTCCATTGGCGGAGGGCACGCTTCAACCATTTGAGCGTGGACCTGGGGCGGGTACAGGTGGGCCTGTTCGAGAGCACCATCTTCGAGGATATCGATAGCAGCGGGGTGAAGCCCTTCGATGCCCTGGAGTTGAACCCCGTGATCGGGATCAATACCCTCGCGCGGGGCTTCGATGGCCCGGAGAAGACCGTGGTGGGGTTGGACCTGCGCGTGAAGCTCACCGACAAAGGGTATGTCTATGGCCAGTTCGCGGCGGACGATCCCGGTGGCGAACGATACGCCCTGCAAGCGGGCATACGCTGGTTCGATGTGGTAAGGCCGGGCGTGAACCTACAGGTGGAGTACAACAGCGCCACCCCGTTCATGTACACGCATCGGTCCACCAGGTCGGCCTACGAGCATGCGGGCTTGCCGCTCGCCCATCCCATGGGGGCGTACTTCAACGAGTTCGTGGCCTTGGCCGAGGCCCTGGTGGGTAGGTACGGTGCGCAGGTGAAGGTGGTGACGGCCACCTACCATCGCGACCCATCGGCCCAGGAGACCTATGGCAGCGACCTGCGCCGGACCGATCGGGAAGTCCCCGGTCCGCTGGGGCCGGTGGTACAGGACCTGCTCCACCTCGATGTTTCGGCCAACTACCTCTTCAACCCCAAGACCAACATGCGCGGCTACCTCGGATTCCAACGACGCAGCCTGAGCCATGCAGCGGATACCCAGCAGAGCGGCATGTTCTACCTCGGCATCCGCACGTCCATCTTCAACCGCTATTACGACATTTGACGCCGCACCTGCGTGAAAGAACACGGCTACATCCTCCTGCTCGGCTGCATCACCGCCTTCTTCGTGGTGCTGTTCACCATGCCTTCGCTCATCAAGGTGGCGCGCATGAAACACCTGGTGGACGAGCCTTCCGAGGAGCGTAAGGTGCACCACCGCAGCGTACCTACCATCGGCGGCATCATCATCTTCGCGGCCGTCATCTTCAGCTATGCCTTGTGGTTTCCCAAGGCCTCCGTCCTGGGCGACGACCCCCGGGAACACATGATGATGTATTACGCCATGGGCGATGCGTACAAGGACTTCAAGTTCGTGATCGCGGCCATGGTGCTGCTGTTCTTCATCGGGGTGAAGGACGACATCATCGGGTTCAGTCCGGTGAAGAAGCTCGTGGGCCACATGGTGGTGGGGTACATCCTGGTGATGATGGCCGATATCCGCATCCGCGACATGCACGGCCTTTTCGGCATCTACGAACTACCCGGATACGTGAGCATCGCGCTGTCGTTCTTCGTGTACGTGGTGCTGGTGAACGCCTTCAACCTGATCGATGGGGTGGATGGTCTGGCGGGAGGCATCGGGCTGATCGCGGCCATCACCTATGGGGTTTGGCTGTACCTGGCCGGCGATGTGGCCAACGCGTTGCTGGCCTTCGTACTTGCCGGTGCCTTGTTGGGTTTCCTGGTCTTCAATTGGCACCCGGCCCGCATTTTCATGGGCGATAGTGGCTCGCTGATCATCGGCGCCATCATCGCGGTGCTGGCCATGAAGGTGGTGGACCACGACACCTCCCGCCTACCCACCTACCTGAAGCAGATCCCCACACCCATCTTCGCCATGGCGGTGGTGGCCTATCCCTTGGTGGACACCTTGCGGGTTTTCGTGTACCGGATGGCGCGGGGGGTATCGCCCTTCGCGGCGGACCGCAACCACATCCACCATCGGCTCATGGCCCTGGGCCTGGGCCACAGGAGGGTCACCGGTCTGCTCTACCTGTATGCCATGGCGGTGATCGCCCTGAGCCTGGTCACCCGGTCCTGGCACCCGAACATCGGCCTGATGGTGTTGGGCACCTCCGCCTTCGTGATGGCGATGTTGCCCTTCGTATGGCCCAAGCGTACCGGGGCATGAGGCGTGGCCTGTGCATCGCCCTCGCCCTTGTCGGCACCATGGCCGCCATGGCACAGACGGGGTGGGCCCCACTGAGCCGCGAGGTGGAACGGCCGTTCGCCCAAGCCCTTCTGCGCTACGGCTCCAACGCCCATACGGCGGTGCGCCCATACGCCACCACCACCTTGCGCGAAGCCCTGCCAGCGGATAGCGCATGGCCAGCGGCCACCTGGAGCAAGCTCGATACCTGGGCCGGCCGCGGCAATGGTCGCCGTTTCCGGTGGGGGCCACTGCTGGAGCTGGAAGGAGCATACGAGACCGGAACAGCGAGCGGGGGCCGTTACCGGGCTGGTGCGGGCTTCTGGTCGGACATGGACCTGGGCACCAAGCTCAATGCCCACGTCGATGTGCAGGGGTGGGGCCAGCGACTGCCCGCCTACCTCGATACCCTGGCCCGATCCACGCAGGTGGCCCCCGGCGAAGGTTATGCCCACGGCGATCCTTCGCAGTACACCCACTACGATTGGAACGTGCACCTAAGCTGGGATGTCCATAAGTACATCAACATCACCGGGGGCCGTGGCAAACACTTCTTCGGCGAAGGGCATCGCTCCTTGTTCCTCTCCGATGAGGCGTACAGCTATCCGTACCTGAAGCTCTCCACCACCGTGTGGCGCATCAAGTACGTGAACCTCTTCGCCATGATGAGCGATCTGCGTGGCGCGGCTGGCGATTGGACCCGCTTCCACCGGAAATTCACCAGCATGCACTACCTCTCGTGGAACGCCACCGACCGCATCAACGTGGCCCTGTTCGAGGCCATCGTCTGGTCCGCGGGCGATTCGGCGTACCCCCGGGGGTTCGATGTGAATTACCTGAACCCGGTGCTCTTCTACCGCCCTACGGAGTACCGTGTCGGCTCGCCGGATAACGCGCTGCTCGGGTTCGCGGCCAGTGTGAAGGCGGGGAAGAACACCCTGTTCTACGTCCAGGCCATGCTGGATGAGTTCCTCATGGAACAAGTACGCAACGGCTATGGCTGGTATGCCAACAAGCAAGCCCTTCAGCTGGGGGTGAACATGCACCAGGCTTTTGGCCTGAAAGGGCTCCACCTGCGCGGCGAGTGGAACTACATCCGGCCCTTCATGTACACCCATAGCGATACGCGGCAGAACTATGCGCACATGGGGCAACCTCTGGCCCATCCGTACGGCTCCAACGTGCGTGAGGTCCTGGTGCATGCCGATCTGGAGCGCGGCCGGTGGCTCTTCTCCCTCAGGGGCAGCACCGCCCGGATGGGGAATGACAGCCTGTACAGCTACGGCAACAACATCTTCCGGCCGGAGACCGACCGTCCGCCGCACGCCACGCTCGTGTACCAGCCCTATGGCTACTACCTGGGTGGGCACACGGCGGGTACCCTCACCCATGCCGAAGCCCGCGTGGGTTGGACCCTCGATCCCCGTTCGGCCCTGCGCCTGGAGGCTTCGTACACCTTCCGGCAACTGACACCACCCTGGAGCAGGACCGAGACCGCACACCTCTTCCGGTTCGGCCTGGTCTGCCACTTCCGTGAACGGCATACCGAACAGGTGGCACGCTACGTGCTCCACTAAAGCCTCGGCTCGGGTGCCCGGGTTCTTTTCCGATAGGTACTTTTGCCCCCCTGCGGAGCGCACCAGCGCTTCTTGGGTAAGGCCGTGCAACCGTCAAGCACCATCATCCCCGCCACCCTCAGCGTGAAACTGCGCAGCCTGGCGGTGCTCTTCAAACTGCGTTTGGCCTCCCTGGTCGTGATCAGTGCGGCCTTGGGGTATCTCTTCGGGATCCCGGCCGGGAGCTTCTCCTGGCTTGGGCTCTTGGGCCTGTGCGGAGCCGGTCTGTTGCTCACCGGGGCATCCAATGCGCTCAACCAGGTGTTGGAGGTACGCGAGGATGGCCTGATGGCGCGCACCGCCGAACGCCCGTTGGTGCGTGGTGTGCTCACCGTGAGCGAGGCGCTGGCGGCGGCCTTCCTCGCTGCGGGCGTCGCCACCTTGGTGCTGTGGCTACAGTTCGGGGCCCTCACCGGCATCCTCGGCTTCCTCTCCTTGTTCATGTACGTGGCGTTGTACACGCCGATGAAGAAGCTCAGCTCCTGGGCGGTCTTCGTGGGGGCGTTCCCCGGCGCTTTCCCACCCATGCTAGGGTATGTGGCCGCCACGGGGCATTTCGACCTGGCTGCGGGCCTGCTCTTCGCCATGCAGTTCATGTGGCAATTCCCGCACTTCTGGGCCATCGCATGGGTGCTGGACGAGGATTATGCCAAGGCGGGCTACCGCCTATTGCCGGGGGGGCGCACACCGGACCGTGCCGCCGCGTTCACCATCCTGCTCTACACGCTTTTCCTGTTGCCTGCGGGCATGTTGCCATGGGTGTTCGAACTCGTTGGCCCGATCGCGTTGGCGGTCTCGGTCGCGGGCTGGCTGGTCATGCTGATCCCGGCCACACGGTTGTTCTTCAACCCCGATCGGCGTGCGGCACGCGCCCTGATGTTCGCCAGTTTCATCTACCTGCCCTTGGTGCAGCTCGCCTACGTGCTCGATAGAATATGACCGAAGGAACATTCACCTCCGAAGAGCTTCGCGACCGCGCCATCCGGGTGCGCAAGCAGATCACCTGGTTCATGCTCATCGCTATCGTGATGTTCTTCGCGGGGCTCACCAGCGCGTATGTGGTGAGCATGAGCGGAGGGTACTGGGTGGATATCGATGTTCCGGGACCTTTCTGGATCAGCACGGCCGCGATCGTGCTGAGCAGTGTCTTCGCCCAATGGGCCTTGGGGGCGGCGGCCAAGGGCCGTACATCCATGATCGCCCCGTTGTTGGTGATCACCTTGGTCCTGGGAGGGGTCTTCACCTGGGGGCAGTTCAAGGGGTGGAAGGCGCTCACAGAGAAGGGTAATTTCCTGATCAGCAAGGTGTTGGATAATAATGGGGTGTATGGCGAGGACTATACGATCCGTTTCCAAGGCATGCCCTTGGTGTTGGAAGAGGGCCAGTTCTACCACCCGGACGATACCGCACGGATCAAACCGCTGAACGCGGACCTGGACGAGCAGAAGAACACCGCCAGCTCCTACTTCTATGCGCTCACCGGGGCGCACCTGTTCCACCTGGTGTTCGGCCTGTTGGCCTTGGTGGTGATGGTGGTGATGGCCATGCGGCGGCGCTACACCGCCACCGACCATGTGGGCCTATGGAGCGGGGTGGTCTACTGGCACTTCTTGGGGGCCTTGTGGGTCTACCTTCTTTTGTTCTTGGTCTTTGTTCATTAACATTGCGGCCGCAAACCCTACCATGGCTGGAGACGCAAGCAAGGCATTGAGCAATGACGTCCTTTGGGGCGGCGGCCGCTCCCCGTTCAGCATCAGCTACGGGAAGATGATGATGTGGTTCTTCCTGGTCTCGGACGCATTGACGTTCTCGGGACTGTTGACCGCCTACGGTTTCGTACGACACAGCACCACCGAGGCCTGGCCCATCGGTGAGGAGGTGTTCCGTGCCCTACCCGGCCTGACCGGTAGTTACCCGTTGATCTATGTGGCCTTGATGACGGCCATCCTCATCTTCAGCTCCGTGACCATGGTGCTGGCAGTGGAGGCCGGTCATCGCATGGACAAGAAAGGAGTGATCAAGTGGTTGTTCCTTACCGTGTTGGGCGGAGCCTTCTTCGTGGGCAGCCAGGCTTGGGAATGGAGCCACTTCATCCACGGCAGCGGGGGCTACATCACCACCAACACCGGCGAGAAGTACTGGGTGCACAACGACACGCACGACACCCACGATCCGGCCAACGCACCGGGTTTCCATCTGGTGGCGGCCCAACCGGGCCACTACCTGATCCCGGCCGATGATGCCCCCCACCTGGATCATGCCGCTTCGCTGAAGCTCTGGAACGAGCGCGCCAACTACGTGAATGGCGCCAACATGACGGAGAACGAGTACGGCCCGCCGCAATACGCTAATTTCTTCTTCTTCATCACCGGGTTCCACGGGTTCCACGTGTTCAGCGGCGTGGTCATCAACCTCATCGTCCTCATCATGGTGATCAAGGGAGTGTTCCATCGCCGGGGCCACTACGAGATGGTGGAGAAGGCGGGCCTCTACTGGCACTTCGTGGACCTGGTGTGGGTGTTCGTGTTCACCTTCTTCTACCTGCTCTGATCTAAACCTCCTCGAGGCTTCGGCCGCTTGACACGCCTTCGCCGGGCTACGGCGACACCAGCATGGAACGTGACGACATCATCGAATACAGCCTCGACGCCCACCACAGCGAAGAGGCGGGCCGTGCCATCCGCCGCAAGATCTGGTTGGTGACCCTGTTCCTCGCGGTGGTCACCGCCATCGAAGTGGCCGTGGGCGCCTACTGGAAGGAATGGTTCCCCACGCATTGGCAGGCCGTGAAATGGACCTTCGTGTTCCTCACCCTGGTGAAGGCCACCTACATCGTGATGACCTTCATGCACCTGGGCGATGAACGCCGGAACATCCGCGCCATCATCCTGGTGCCGTACGCGCTGTTCATCTTCTACCTGGTGTTCATCGCCATCTTCGAATCGAACTACATCCGCCAGCACTGGCTGATCTACCTGTGAGCGGATCGGCTCGACCGCACAGCAAGCGCACCAAGTGGCTTGTCCTTGGTGGCATCTCGGCCTTCGTCCTGGGACTTTTCACCTTCTTCTCGCCGAAACTGGGCCTGGTGAATCACACCTTCACCTTCCTGCCCTACTATGGCCCCAAGGAACCCGTGCTCGTGGAGCGCGATGGCAAGAGCGTGGTGGACACGATCTACGCCGTGATCCCGCCGTTCAGCTTCATCGATCGCTACGGCCAACCTTTCACCGATAAGGATGTCGAAGGCCGGATCATCATCGCCGACTTCTTCTTCACCCGCTGCACCACCATTTGCCCGCGCATGAGCGTGAACATGCAGCAGCTGCAGCTGATGTTGAACGATGATGCGTTCAAGGACGTGGTGTTCCTCAGCCACACCGTGGATCCCGAACACGACACCCCCGAGGTGCTCGATGCCTATGCCAACAAGCTTCAGGCCGATCCCACCCGCTGGAAGTTCCTTACCGGCAATGCGGTGGACATCTATCGGCTGGGCAATACGGGGTACCTGCTCAGCGCGTTGGAGGACAGTACGAACGCCGAACAGTTCGTGCACGATGGCCGCTTCGTGCTCGTGGACAAGGAGCGCCATATCCGCGGCTACTACGACGGAACCCAGCCAGAGGGGGTAACGGCGCTCGCCGCCGACCTGAAGATGTTGCTGAAGGAGGAGCGTATCCGCCACCGGGATGCGCGCAAGGCCACCAAGCCATGAGCCTGCACGAGGCCTATCCCCCGCGGATGGTGTCCATGCCCGACAGGTCCGCGAAGCGTTGGATATGGACGTTCTCGACCGTGGTGTTCGTGGCGGTGGTGGCACTGGATCGGGTGCAGATCCCCACATCGGGGGCATGGGATATCCATGTGTTCGCCAAGGTGAACGCCATGCTCAACAGCCTGGTGAGCGTGCTCTTGCTCGTGGGCCTCTTCACCGCGCGCGCGCGCCGTTGGCGGTGGCACAAGGGCGCGATGCTCGGGGCCATGGCCCTCTCGGTGCTGTTCTTGGTGTCGTACATCCTGCACCATCTGTTCGCGGGCAGTACCCCTTTCGGTGGCACGGGCGGGTTGAAGGTGTTCTATTATGTCCTCCTCGCCACCCACATCCTCCTGGCGGCGGGGTCCCTGCCATACATTCTGCTTACCGCGTATCGCGCGCTTTCCGCCCAGTACCCGGTGCACCGCAAGCTGGCCAGAAGGCTTTGGCCGGTGTGGTTCTATGTGAGTGTGAGCGGGGTGGTGGTGTACCTGCTGATCAGTCCGTACTATTCCTGAGGCGGCATCGAAGAAGCGGCTTATTCCGCTCGGTAGAGTGGAAGTGAAGAAGTGGAGGAAGAAGGAAGGTGCTGAAGAGGGGGAGGGATAGCGAGGAAGCCGTAACCCTCGTCACTTCTACACCGCTACACCTTTTTTCCCTCATGAGTTCTTCGCCACCCGGATCCGCCAGTACAAAGACCGTTTCTTCCTCACTGACGGGTACTTCCACTCGGCGTCATCACCTTGGCACATCGGTGATGGTCGGCTTTATCTCTCCGGAGTGCAAGCCGATGCGGCATCGGGCTCGGTCATGGATCGTTGGCTTGGACTGTGGATCTCCACTGAAATCCGGAAGAGCACGCCTGGGGGGGGCGCACGGAGTCAACTGGGCGTGCAAGGATCGGCCGGTGTCGCGTACATTCGCGGCATGTACCGTCGGCCCCTGCTCATCCTGCTTCTTGCGTTGGTGGTGCTGGCTCCCGTGGAGTTGCTGGCCCAAGGCTGCGCGATGTGCAAGGCCGTAGTGGAAAGCGGCGAAGAGGCCAGCCATGCTTTCGGTGGCGAACAGGCCATCGGTAAGGGGCTGAACGCGGGTATCCTCTACCTGATGGCCGTGCCCTATGTGCTGTTGTTCCTGTTGTTCCGCAAGCGGATCGTGAGCTTCGTCAAGGAATTCGCCGGGGCACAGGGGTGAAGCGGACCTATCGGCGGCCCTTCTTGGGCTGCTCCTCCCACGCGGTGTTGATCAGTTCCAACTCGTCGTACCACTCCTGGCCATAGGCGCGTACCAGAGCGTCTTTGAGGAAACGGAACACCGGCACATCCAACTTGGCACCACAGGTGCAGGCCGGCTTGCAGATGGGCCACTTGTGGTAGTTCAGCCCGTCGTGCTCGGCCAGCTTCACCACTCGGATCGGATAGAGGTGGCAACTGATCGGCTTGCGGAAGCCCACTGCCCCGTCCTTCCACGCCTTCTCGATGCCGCAGAGGGCGATCCCGTTCTCGAACACGGTGAAAGCGCATTCGCCACGGCCTTCCACCAGCGTGGTCACTAGGTCGCCGTCCTCGTCGACCTCACTCACGCCATTGGCGTCGATGGCGCGCTGGCCTTTTTCCGGGATGTACGGTCTGATCTTCGGCCAGAGCTCCTTCAGCAGGGCTTCCTCCTCCTTCTCCAACGGAGCGCCGCTTTCCCCGGCCACGCAGCAGGCCCCCTTGCAGGCGTTCAGGTCACAAACGAAACGTTTCTCGAAGAGATCTTCGGAAAGGAGGGTGCCGCGGTGTTCGATCACCGCGCAAAGCTACTGGACCGAGCCCTCACGCGCTCCATTCCCGCAGATAGGGTGATGTGATCAGGCCGGGTTTCACCACCTCGGTGCCACTTCGAGCAGAGCCCCCTGGAGCCAGGATCCCCAGTTCCGTTCCGCGCTCGCATCTTTGCACCTTGCGACGCTGAAGGTTTCCAGAGCGCCCGCGAAGAACGATGAGCACCAACGAAGACAAACTCAAGACCCTGATCGGCCATGCCAAGGAGTATGGCTACGTGTTCCCCAGCAGCGAGATCTACGACGGCCTGAGCGCCACCTACGACTACGGTCCGTACGGCGTGGAGCTGAAGAACAACATCCGCCGCTACTGGTGGGAGGCCATGACCAAACTGCACGAGAACATCGTGGGGATCGATGCCGCCATCTTCATGCACCCCACCACGTGGAAGGCCAGTGGCCACGTGGACGCCTTCAACGATCCGCTGATCGACAACAAGGACAGCAAGAAGCGCTACCGTGCCGACGTGTTGCTCGAAGAGCATATGGCCAAGTACGCCGACAAGATCGAGAAGGAGGTGGAGAAGGGCCGCAAGAAGTTCGGCGATGCCTTCGATGAAACACAATTCCGCGCCACCAACCCTAACGTGAAGCGCAGCCAGGAGCGCATCGATGCGGTGGAAGGCCGCATGAAGGCCGCGCTGGAAGCGAACGACCTCGTGGCGCTTCGCCAGCTGATCCTGGACGAGGAGATCAAGTGCCCCATCAGCGGCACCGCCAACTGGACCGAGGTGCGCCAGTTCAACCTGATGTTCGCCACCGAGCTCGGCAGCGTGAGCGGCGAGAGCAGCACCATCTACCTGCGGCCTGAGACCGCCCAGGGCATCTTCGTGAACTTCCTCAACGTGCAGAAGAGTGCGCGCATGAAGATCCCCTTCGGCATCGCGCAAACGGGCAAGGCCTTCCGCAACGAGATCGTGGCGCGCCAGTTCGTGTTCCGCATGCGCGAGTTCGAACAGATGGAGATGCAGTTCTTCATTCGCCCCGGCACCCAGCAGGAGTGGTACGAATACTGGAAGGCGAAGCGCATGGCCTGGCACCGCGCCTTGGGTCTGCCGGCGGAGAACTACCGCTACCACGACCACATCAAGCTGGCACACTACGCCGACGCGGCCTGCGACATCGAATTCAAGTTCCCCATGGGCTTCAAGGAGCTCGAGGGTATCCACAGCCGCACGGATTTCGACCTGGGCAACCACGAGAAGTACAGCGGCAAGAAGCTGCGCTACTTCGATACCGAGACCAACGAGAGCTACGTGCCCTACGTATTGGAGACCTCCATCGGCCTGGACCGCATGTTCCTCGCGATGCTGAGCGCGGCCTACACCGAAGAGAAGTTGGAGAACGGCGAGGAGCGTGTGGTGCTGCGTATCCCGGCGGCGATCGCTCCGGTGAAGGTGGCCGTGCTGCCGCTGATCAAGAAGGACGGCCTGCCCGAGAAGGCGCGCGCGATAATCGACACACTGAAGTTGGACCACAACTGCCAGTACGACGACAAGGACAGCATCGGCAAGCGGTACCGGCGTCAGGATGCGATCGGCACACCCTATTGCATCACCGTGGACCACGATACACTGAACGACGAAGCGGTGACCATCCGCGAGCGGGACAGCATGAAACAGGATCGCGTGAAGATCACCGAACTGGCGCGGATCGTGGGCGAGAAGGTGGATATGCGGGGTCTGTTGAAGCAGTTGTGAGGCTACCGCAGGTAGTCGCTCACCGCCTTCCGGATCGAATCCTTTACCCCTTCCCAAGTCTGCCCTTGCAGGCTGATGGGATCCTCGCTCTCTTCGGCATCGGTGAAGTACGTGATGGCGCTCGGTATGCTGATGGCCAGTAGTTGGCTTGGGTATTTCCGCTCATGCCAAGCGATGATATCATCCAGGCCGTGGTGCTGTAGTAGCACGGCCAGGTCCCAGAAGTCCTTCTTCTTCCCTCGGCCAAGGAGGGCCTGGATCTTCATGGCGCCTACATCCGCATCGCCTACCATGCGCACTGTTCCAAATGTTTCGAGGGGGGTGATGAGGGGGTGGGGGTACTTCACGATATCGACCTTGACCCCGTTGATGTAGCAGAAGAGACCAATGGAACGTCCCCTTCCCGGTTCGTATTGGAGGGTGCTACCGAACTCGGTGACCAGTGCGGCCTGGAGCGCATCGTGATCCTGCTCGGAGGCGAAAAGATCGAGGTCCACGGAGAGCCTGTGGCCGTATCGCAGTGCCAGCGCGGTGCCACCGACCAGCGCGTGCCCGCTCAATGCAGGCAGCGCCATCAGCCGCTCTAATACGGGAAGAGTTCCGGCTGGGAGCGCCTTAAGGTGTAGCATCGGAACTTCTCCAAAGGTTCATGGATCACGGCGCTGGCCAAATGAAGGCGATGCTCCGGCAGGAACTTCGCTTCCAGCAACGCTTGTTTCACCTTGTCGTCGCCGTAGTACCGGCGGCATTGGCGGATGTCCTCCACATCGCCCCGCTCGAACACCCGCTCGATCACGAAGCGCCACTTCGCGTCCATATCCATGCGTTCGTGGTCCACATCCCAGAAGATGCGGCGATCGAAGGTGGGAGGCTTGCGCTCCATGCCACGAAGGTAGGGCCCGGCCGACGGAGGCGCTTGTAACTTCAGGCGCACCCAGCCGTCACACAACGGACCTTCTTCTTTTCCCGCTATGCGTTCTCTCGTACTGATCCTCGCCCTCGTTCCGCTATGGCGCCTGCATGCCCAAGAAGCCATCACCGCCACCATCGACCTGCGCGACCAGCGCAACGACCGCCTCGAGGTGGAGCTGATCGTGCCGCCCTTGGGTGATGCTCCGCTCGTGTTCGCCCTGCCGCGCATCGTGCCGGGCATCTACGGCGCCATGGACCACGGCCGTTTAGTGGGTAGCATGGAAGCCTTCGACGGCAATGGCCACCCACTGCCCATCCAGCGTATCGATGTGGACCGTTGGCGATTGCCTTCCCCCCAGGGCCTGCACCGCATCACGTATTCCGTGGACGACGGCTGGGAGGAGTTCGACATCCGCTTCTCCGTCGGCAACTACCGTTCTTCGGAGGGCACGGTGAAACCCGGTGCCGTGGTGCTGAACCACAACACCGTGGTCGGCTATTTCGAGGGGCATGAACACCTTCCCTATACGATCGAGCTGAAGAAACCCGCCACGCATTACGCCGCCACCAGCCTGCCGCGTATGTATGAAAACGGTGAGGCGATCACCTTCAACGCCAGCAGCTACCGCCATCTGGTGGACAACCCGATGCTGATCGCCCCGGCCGACACCGCGCACATCCGCCTGCCGGACATCAACGTGCTGGTGGCCTGCCACAGCACCACCGGCCAGCCCATCGCGCAGAGCGTGGCAAAGGAGATCCGCCCCCTGCTCGCCGATCAGCGCGCCTACCTCGGTGGCACCCTTCCCGTGAAGGACTACACCTTCCTGATCTACCACAACCCTAGCGATGTGGAGGGCAGTACCATGGGCGATGGGCTGGAACATTCCGCCAGCACGTTGGTCCTGCTCTGCATGCCGCTGGACCCGGCCATGATCGCACGCAGCGTGTACGGCATCGCCAGTCACGAATTCTTCCACACCATCCTCCCGTTGAGCGTGCACAGCGAGGAGATCGAACACTACGACTTCAATACCCCGCACATGAGCCGTCACCTTTGGCTCTACGAGGGCATGACGGAGTACTTCGCGATGCACATGCCCATCAAGCAGGGGCGCCAGAGCGTGGAGGAGTTCCTCGGCGTGGTGCAGGAGAAGATCCGGATGATGCGGAAATTCCCGGATGATATTCCGCTCACCGACCTGAGCCAGCAGGCCATGGAACGCCAGGACCAGTACTACAATTTCTACCTGAAGGGCACGCTCTTCTGCATGGGCCTCGATATCGCCCTGCGCGAACACTCCAATGGCGCGTACGGCGTGCAACGGCTGGTGCAGGACCTGCAACGGGAGTACGGCCCCGGCAAACCCTTCAAGGACGAGGAACTCTTCGCCACCATCGCACGGCTCACCGGGCCGGACATCGGCGCCTTCCTGCAACGTCATCTCAACGAGCCGAGCGTATTGCCGGTGAAGGAGTGGTTCGCCAAGGTGGGCGTGACCATCGATGAGCATGGTAGCCTGCATCCTGTGAGCCGACCAACGGCAGCTCAACGCCGGTTGCGGGCGGCCTGGTTGGGAGCATGATCGCTTCGTGTTAGCTTGCCGGAATAAGTATCCCTTATGCGCGCAACCTTCTCCTTCCTGATCGCCGCTGCACCGATCATCACCCTCCAAGGGCAAACACTCGACATGGGCAACGCACCGACCATCGGAAGCACCTGGTCCTATATCAGCTGTGGGCCGGTGGTACTGGCCGGTACGGGCGAAGGCCAGGTCTGGGATGCGAGCGGAGCGGTAAGCAATGCAGCACCCGAGAGCATGGCCTACATCGACCCCATGAGTAGTGCGGTCGGAGGTGAGTTCCCGAATGCGGAGGTCGCCCTGCAATATGGTGCTTCGGTCACCTACTACAGTGTTGAGGAGGATGGCCTGTACGTGCTTGGTTCCTATCAGGCGAACTTGCCGATCACCAGCATCTTCACCGACCCCCTGCGCCAGTTCATTTTCCCAGCGGTGCTCAACGACTCCTGGTCCGATGAGTACTCCGGCAGCTACACGTACAACGGCGAGGCCGTGTCGCAGGAGGGTGAGATGAGCTGCACGGTGAGCGGTCTTGGGGATCTGGTCCTTCCTTGGGGAACGGTGGAGAACGTCTTGCGCTTGGACATCACGGAGGTCTACACGGAACAAGGGCTGGGCAACACCTTCGAGATGAGCCGTACGCTCACCGAATTCTACCGACCTGGCTTGGGCACCTATGTCGCACGGGCCTACGCCGCGACCACCGAGATGAATGGCCAGCCAGGACAATCGGGCCAGGGTTTCCTCTACCTTCCAGAGGCCGCTCTTGTGGGCATCGGCGATGCCCGTGAACGGGCCATTGGCATGGAGGTCTTCCCTAATCCGGCCACCGACCGTGCCACGGTGGTCTACGCGGCGAACGGGGTCGGCACCATTGATCTCTACGACGCCTCCGGTAAGCTTGTTCTGCAGCGACCCGCCCCGTTGACCAGCGGTCTGGCCTCGGCCACACTGGATCTGCATGGGCTGCCCGCCGGAGTGTATACCGTGCGTGTACAAAGCCGCGATGGCGATCGAGGCAACATACGGTTGGCGGTGGACCGCTGAGCCGTTCGTTCCATGGGGTGTTTGAACGGCCAGGACGTGTTACATTCGCAGCCTCTTCACCCACCCAGGTGGCGGAATCGGTAGACGCGCTGGTCTCAAACACCAGTGAAGCAATTCGTGCGGGTTCGAGTCCCGCCCTGGGTACCCTGGTACGGCCGCAATTCGCGGCCGTACTAATTTCACCCCCATGCCCATGTCCGACGCACGTCTACAAGCCAAACAGGAGCGTTACGACCAGGCGTACATGAAGATGGCTTTGGAATGGGCCAAGCTCAGCCACTGTACCCGTAAGAAAGTGGGCGCCCTGATCGTCAAGGACGGCATGATCATCAGCGATGGCTATAACGGCACCCCTACTGGGTTCCCGAACGATTGTGAGGGCGCCGACGGCCTTACCCACTGGTATGTGCTGCACGCCGAGGCCAACGCCATCCTTAAAGTGGCACGGAGCACCAACAACGCGCGGGGCGCCACGTTGTACTTGACACACTCCCCGTGCAAAGAGTGCAGCAAGCTGGTGCTTCAGGCCGGGATCGAGCGCTTGGTGTTCAAGGAAGCGTATAAGGATCCTTCGGGCCTGGACCTGTTGCGGGCGGGGGGGGTGGTGGTCGCACAATTGCAAGCCGAATAGCATGTACGAACAGCGAAGGCGCGCTTCTCCGTTCTACCCGATCCTGGTGGCGGTCAGCTTGGTGGCAGGGCTGTTCATCGGGCGCGATATGGGCTCTTCGGACAATGGTGGGTTCACCGTCTTCAATCTTCGCAAACCATCGGCTTCGGATAAGATCGGCCAGGTGATCGACCTGATCGATGCCCAGTACGTGGATTCGGTACAGAAGGGCAAGCTGGTGGATGAGGTGCTGCAGGACCTGCTCCAACGCCTCGATCCGCACAGCTACTACATCAGTGCGGCCGAACTCCGAGCCGCCCAGGAGCCGCTCGAAGGCAGTTTCGATGGCATCGGTGTGGAGTTCTCCATCCAGCACGATACGGTGGTGGTGATCTCGCCGGTGGAGGGTGGCCCTAGCGCCACGGTGGGCATCCGGGCAGGAGACCGTATCCTTTCGGCCAATGGCGAGAAGCTCGCCGGCATCGGGATCACCAACGACCAGGTGATGAAGCACCTTCGCGGACCCAAGGGGAGCACCGTGCAGGTGGAGATCTTGCGCCATGGGAAGCCCAACCCGTTCGAGGTCAGCATAGAGCGGGGCAAGATCCCGATCCACAGCGTGGCGGCCATCATTCTGGACGATGACGGCACCGGCTATATCAAACTGGTACGCTTCGCGAAGAACACCCACGAAGAGTTCGTCCGGGCCGCCGATACCTTGATGGCCACGGGGATGAAGCGCCTCGTACTGGACTTACGCGGTAATGGAGGCGGGTTCCTCAACGCCGCGATCGACCTGGCCGATGAATTCCTTTCACGGGGTTTGGACATCGTTTATACCGAGGGCTTGCATTCCCCCAGGCAGGAGGCGACGGCCACAGCGTCGGGGGGGTATGAGCGCATCCCCGTGGCCGTGCTGATAGACGAGGGGTCGGCCAGCGCCAGTGAGATCGTGGCGGGAGCGCTTCAGGACAACGATCGTGGCCTGCTCGTGGGGCGGCGAACATTCGGTAAAGGCCTGGTCCAAGAGCATGTGCCGTTGCCGGATAGCAGTGCGGTACGGATCACCACGGCGCGGTACTATACGCCCAGCGGTAGGTCCATCCAGCGTCCGTACGGGGAAGGGGTCGATTACATGGACGATTTCGAGGCGCGGGCCAGCCATGGTGAACTGTGGAACATGGACAGCATCCCCATTGACAGCACCCAACTCTTCAAGACCCTGAAGGGGCGGACCGTTTATGGTGGAGGCGGGGTGATGCCTGACCTGTTCATCCCCACGGATACGCTGGAGACCTCAGCCTACCTCACCGACCTGTTCTTCAGCGGGACCCTGATCCAGTTCGCCTTCAATGTGGCCGATCGTGAACGGGCCAGGTTGCTCGCCCAGTATAGGTCCAGTGAGGATTTTGCTCGGCGGTATACAGTGGGATCGGCCTTGTTGGCCGAGTTGGAACGCTTCGCGACCAAGGAAGGGATCGAGCACCGCCCGGCCGATGCCCAGCGTTCGCGCGAGCAGATCGCCATGCGGATCAAGGCTGGCATTGCGCGGAACGTGTGGGGCGACGATGGCTACTACCGGATCATGCTTCAGAAGGACCGCACCTATCAGCAAGCCCGGAAGGAATTGGTGGAGCACCCCGAGGTGGGTGCGCCATAACGCCGGATCGATGGCAGGGGTATGAAGAACGAAAGGGGCCAAAAGGCCCCTTTCGTGTGTCTTTGCGTGTTATCGCTTAGTGAGCGACAGCCTCCTTGGCGGTCTCCACAGCGCCAGCAGCAGCAGCAGCGGCGGTGTCAACAACAGCCTCAGCAGCAGCCTTAGCCTCAGCAGCAGCGGCTTCAGCCTCAGCAGCAGCCTTATCCAAGGCCTCCTGAGCAGCGTTTGCGCTCTCATCAACCTTGTTCTCCATGTTCTCCTGGGTGCTGCTTCCGCAGGCCACGAAGAAAGCTGCCATCGTGGCGAGCAGTGCGAACTTCTTGATCATTGTTTTTGTGCTTTTTGGTGAAAGTGGGCGCAAATGTAGTTGCCGGATGGATCCGTACAAGGGGTGGACCCTTCCAAGCCTTACCTTCGGCCTGTACATTCGACAGAAACCCGCCAGAAAACGACCAAAATGGCTTTTTCCCTACCACAACTTCCATACGCCCATGATGCGTTGGAGCCCCACATCGATACGCTGACCATGCAGATCCATCATGGAAAGCACCACAACGCCTACGTGACCAACCTGAACAAGGCCTTGGAGGGCTCGCCCGATGCGGGCAAGCCCATCGAGGAGCTGATGAAGTCCATGGATATGACCAACATGGCGGTCCGCAACAATGGCGGTGGACACTACAACCACAGCCTGTTCTGGACCGTGATGGGCCCCAATGCCGGGGGTGCACCAACGGGCGAGCTCGCCGCGGCCATCGATGCCGCGTTCGGCTCGTTCGAGGCTTTCAAGGAGAAGTTCGCTGCTGCTGGAGCCACGCGGTTCGGCAGCGGCTGGGCTTGGCTCTGCGTTCACAAGGGTGGCAAGCTCGAGGTTTGTAGCACCCCCAACCAGGACAACCCGTTGATGCCCGGAACGGGCTGCGGTGGAACGCCCATCCTGGGCATGGACGTTTGGGAGCACGCCTACTACCTCAACTACCAGAACCGCCGCCCCGACTACATCGCCGCGTTCTGGAACGTGGTGAACTGGCCCGAAGTGGCCCGGCGCTACGCGGCTGGCAAATAGGTCTTCGGAATATCACCCGAACGGGCACCACGGATCTTCCGTCGGTGCCCGTTCTACTTTTGAGGCATGAAGGGCCACGTAGCTGCCACTTGGAAGACCTTGACCCTCGGCTTTGCCCTGCTCTGCGGCCTCACCGCCCAAGCCGGTGGCCCCTTCGTTCCCGTGCGATCCGTGCCCGCTGCGGACACCATGCACGTGGCGCGGGAGAATCAGCGCCTCGTGGGCAGCGGCCTTGCCCTGCTGCTGGGCCCCTTCGGCGCGCACCGCATCTACCTCGGCACCACGCCCAAGGTGGCCGTGATCTACGGCCTCACCTTCGGCGGTTTCGGTGTGCTGCCGCTGATCGACCTCGGCCATCTGCTCTTCAGCAAGGACCTCGATCAGTTCCGCTACAACGACCGCGTGATCATGTGGGGCAGGCCGAAGGAGCAGTTCACTCCACGGTGACGGGCTGCGCAAGTGTGGGGAGGGAGCGTGGGTGTACTGGTGCCCGCATAGTGGCAAGCCTGCGACCCGTAGCTGGGAACTATCCGCACGGGGAAGTTCTATATGAACCGAAGGCTCCTTCTCCGAGTCGGTCCACGTTAAAGTTATCAACTATTAGCACTGCTGTCCGGTTAACTGAAGGTCGAACATGAGTTGAACTGAGCATGGATGCG